>MDSX01081491.1_pt1 | contig 53600 bp, 48 predicted proteins | sample 811141 | NCBI WGS metagenome assembly MDSX01 (sample SAMN05326642, study PRJNA326480) | marine metagenome | isolation source: seawater | place: Atlantic Ocean: South East | collected 2010 | reverse complement strand
CGCGCAGGTTAAATCATGTTTATTGTTTGCAGGTTTATATTCAGAAGGAATTACTGAGATTGAGGAAAAAGTCACTACTCGTGATCACACAGAGAGAATGTTTAAACAATTTGGTGTCCCCATTGACGTATCTCAATCAAAAGGATCTAAGTTAATTAGATTAAATAAAGTAGAAGGTATAAATCCTACAAATATTGATATTTGTGGAGATTTTTCATCTGCATCCTTCTTCATATTAGCTGCACTAATTAGTCCTAATTCAGAATTATTACTTAAAAATGTAGGAGTAAATCCTACTAGGATAGGTTTTTTACATGCTCTAAAGCACATGGGAGCAAATATTGAGTTACAAAATGAAATAAATTCGCTCGAACCAACGGCAGATATACTTGTTAGAACTTCTAACCTTAAAGGTATAACCTTAAATACAAATTTAGTTGCAAACATGATTGATGAAATGCCGGCATTCTTTATTGCAGCTTCTTTCGCAGAAGGCACTACAAAGGTTAAAGGGGCAAAAGAGCTAAGAGCTAAAGAAAGTGACAGGCTGCAGGCTATGTCAGAAGTCTTAGGTTCTTTTGGGGTTAAATTTCAGTTAGAAGTGGATGGGATAGTAATTCAAGGATTAGGCAAAGAAGGTACTTTAAAAGCTTCTACAATTAACTCTCGCGGAGATCATAGGATAGCAATGGCAGGATCTATAGGTTCTATAAGAGCTAACGGAGAAACAACCGTTCTCGATTGTCTTAACGTCAACACTTCCTTTCCTAATTTTATTGATGTATGTAAACAAGTAGGTATAAGTATAGAAGCTCATGAATAATGAAGTAGTTCCAGTAATAACAATAGATGGTCCTAGTGGAGCAGGCAAAGGAACAATAGCACAGATGCTTGCTTTAGATCTCAGTTGGAATATTTTAGATAGTGGAGCCTTGTATAGGACTTTGGCTTATTTTATGTCAGAACAAAAGATAGAACTAAAAGATTTTGAGGATAACAAGGGATTTATTAAGAAGAATTTTGTAGTTAAATTTGACCCAGGCATTGTAGGCGAGCCTGTAAGAGTAATTTTTAATAACAAAGATATTACTAGTAAAGTCAGAACTGAAGAAATAGCTAAAAAAACATCTGATCTGGCTGCAGATCCGCTAATTAGAGAGTTTATTAAGCCTTGCCAGAGAGATTTTATGATTCATCCAGGCTTGATTGCTGATGGAAGAGACATGGGAACAGTTATTTTTAGCGATGCTAAACACAAGATATTCTTAATTGCCTCTATTGAGGAAAGAGCAAAAAGAAGACAAACACAGTTGAAAAGACAAGGTTCCAAGGTTAATATGCGCCTCCTTTTACAAGAGTTAGAAGAAAGAGATAAGAAGGATACAGAGCGAGAGCATTCACCTTTGAAGCCTGCTAATGACTCAGTAATAATTGACACAACTAGTTTAGACCCAGAAGGAGTAATAAAAGAAATAAAGAGTTTTCTTTAATTCAAAAATTAAAAAGAAATGGCAGTAAGTTTTGAAAAATTATTAGATGAAAATCTAAGCACAGTGATCATGAAGCCTGGTAGCTTGGTTACTGGAATAGTGTTAGAAATATTAGATAATTATGTGGTTGTGCACGTAGGTTTAAAATCAGAAGCAGCTGTTCCTATCAATGAATTTTACAATGAATCTGGTGAACTTAAATTGGAAATTGGTGATGAGGTTCAACTAACCCTTGAAGCTATTGAAGATGGTCATGGAAATACAAAGGTTTCTAGAGAAAAGGCAATTAAACAAGAGGTATGGAAGAGAATAGAAGACTCTTTATCTCAAAATGAAATAATTAAAGGTTTAATAACAGGTTCAGTTAAGGGCGGTATGACTGTCGATGTCCAAGGAATAAAAGCTTTCTTGCCTGGCTCTCTTGCTGAAGTCATGCCAACTAAAGACCTAGAGCATCTAGTTGGAAATTATGAAGAATTTAAGGTAATAAAGTTAGATAAAGATAAGAATAATGTTGTTTTATCTAGAAAAGCCGTTCTTCAAGAAGTAAATTCTGAAGAAAGAGAGAAGCTTCTCGCATCCTTAGCTGAGGGGCAAATAGTAAAAGGTATAGTCAAAAATTTAACTGATTATGGAGCGTTTATAGATTTAGGTGGAATTGATGGGTTACTTCACATTACTGATATATCTTGGAGTAGGATCAACCACCCATCCGAAGCTATAAAGATAGGTGAACAGCTCGACGTTAAGGTTATTAAGTACGATGAAGAAGAAAAAAAGGTTTCGTTAGGTATCAAGCAGCTAATTGAGGACCCATGGGTCGGCATTGAGGCTAAATTTCCTTTAAACACTTCTGTGATGGCAACAGTAACTAATCTTACCGACTATGGTTTTTTTGGTGAAATTGAGGAAGGGGTTGAAGGCTTAGTGCATGTTTCAGAAATAGATTGGACTAACAAAAACATCCATCCCTCAAAGGTAGTGTCTTTGAATGATCAAGTCGAAGTCATGATTTTAGAAGTTGACGAAGAAAAAAGAAGAATATCTCTAGGATTAAAGCAATTATCTGAAAATCCTTGGCAAGTTTTTGCACATACTCATAAAGAAGGAGAGAAGGTTGAAGGTTCAATTAAATCTACAACAGACTTTGGGGTCTTCATAGAGCTTGAAGGAGGTATAGATGGGCTAGTACATCTATCAGATATTTCTTGGGATGAAAGTGAAGACTCTCTTAGATCTCTTAATAAAGGAGATCAAGTAGAGGCTCTTATTCTTTCTATAGAACCTGACAGGGAAAGAATTTCTCTTGGAATCAAACAATTAGTTACAGATAATTTTGGAGATTTTATACAGAGCAACAAGAAAGGCTCAAAGGTAAATGCAAAAGTAATTAATTTTAATGATGAAAGAATTAATTTATCTCTATCTGACGGAGTAACAGGCTATTTAACTCAAAAAGATTTTCTAAATTCTTCTACAGATCTTTCATTAGAAGAAGGTTTAGAGCTTGAGGTTGTAATAGCAAACATTTCATCAAAAGATAGAGAAATTATTTTATCTCTTAGAGCTCTTGAGAAACAGGAAGAAAAGAGTGCCTTGCGAGATAATGCTCAAAAAAATAGAGAAATTGAAGATGCTACTAAGTCAAATATAGGAGATCTGATTAAAGCTGAGATGGAAGATTCTGATGCAGTAGATGAATGAATAAATCTAAAATAATTGAGGCAGTTCATAAAACGAATATTCATCTTCGAGAAGATGATGTTCAGGATTCAGTTAATCTGATTATTAGTTTCCTATCTGAGACGTTATCAGCTAGAGATAGAACTGAAATAAGAGGTTTTGGAACATTCTCAGTCCGTAAAAGAAATTCAAGAATAGCCAGGAACCCTAAGACAGGAGCTTCTATAAAGGTTAATGAAAAGTTCCACCCTTATTTTAGAGCTTCTACGAATTTAAAAGATATTTTAAAGAAGTAATTAGTACTCGTCCTATGATATCCTTTAAGTAAGGAAAGTCATGTCAGAAGAAATTCATGTCAGAAGAAATAAAGAAAAAAATCAAAAAAACTTTTGAAGATTCTATTGCTGTTAAAACAGAAATTTTACAAAAGGATGTCTATGAAGTTTTATTACAGGCAGGTGATGTAATAGCGGATTCAGTTTCTAATGGCGGGAAATTAATGATTTGTGGCAATGGTGGTTCTGCTGCAGACGCGCAACATTTAGCAGCAGAGTTCTTAATACGTTTAACCGCTGAAACAAATCGAGAAAGCATTCCAGCTATCTCTTTGGTCCAAGATACTTCAACTTTAACAGCATGTTTAAATGACTATGGTTCGGATGAAATATTTAAGCGGGTTATGTCCGCATTGGCAAAAGATGGAGACGTTTTATTAGCCATAACGACTTCTGGAAATTCTTCAAATATTATAAAAGTTTTAAAGCAGGCTAAGACTAAAGGTATTTTCTCGGTTGGTTTTTTAGGGTGTGATGGGGGTGAAGCTCTTAAATTTTGTGATCTTGCATTCATTGTTCCAAGTAAAGTGACAGCTAGAATACAAGAAAGTCATATTACTGCCGGCCATGCAATGCTGCAATATATAGAAGACAAGCTTTTAGCCGAAGGGTGGTTAAGTAAGGATTAAAAATAATGAGATGGTCTGTATTCATTTCTCTTTTTTTGCTTGTAATCGTTCTATTCCTCTCTTACTTACTCTTAGGTCTAAATAAGACAATTATCAGCGTTGATTTTCTATTTCATGAGATTGAAATAATGTCAGGTTTAATTTTATTAATTTTCTTCTTAATAGGATCTTTATCTACTTTAATTTTAGAATTAATTTATTTTCTATCGAAGAGGAAGCGAACTAAATGATTGGTTCTAGAATTATTTCTTTTGAGCTAAATCATCAAGATTAAATAATGTATAAACTCTTAAGTTAGTTTTGATACATATAATAGCTTGAATAACAAGAAGACCTATAACTGTAAGCTCAAATCCTTTAAAATTGATAGAAGAAAAAATTAGAGTTATAAATTTATGAAACTTAATATATTAGACATAGGCGGAAGTATAGTAAAAGATGATGATAAATATGTAGTAAAGGACAATTCTACACTTAATAATCTTGTAATAAGCAGTACAGATCTAAAGCCTGGTAAATCAACATCTGGGCATGCTCATGCAGGGCAAGAAGAGGTTTATCACTTTGTTAGAGGATCTGGAATGATGAAAGTTGATGATGAAGTCTTCTCTGTTAAAGAAGGCGATATAATACTTATTGAGGACGGAAAGTTTCATCAAGTTATAAATAATTCAGAAGATAACTTCTACTTTGTGTGTGTTTTTGATGGCTCTAGGAGTCATTAAACTTCAATAAAAATAATACGTGAAAAAACAAGAATTAAGGCCAATAGTCTTAGCTGGAGGCTCTGGTAGTAGACTGTGGCCACTATCTACAAAGGAAAAGCCTAAGCAATTTATTCCTTTTTTTGGAGAATACTCTTTGTTTGATTTAACCCTTCAAAGATTCAATAATCGTTTATTTAAGAAACCTATTATTGTTACCTCCAAAGATTACTTAGATTATGTTGAAAATTCTATTACCAGAACAGGAATTGAACCAGAAAAAATTATTCTTGAACCTTTTTCTAAGAATACCTTCCCCGCTATCTCTTTGGCCGTAATGACCTCATTACTTAAGGATGCAGATGAAAGTTTTATAGTAACACCCTCAGATCACTATATTTCAAGAAATAAAGCATTTTATGATTCTTGCGCAGTTGCCAAAAATAACCTTAAAAATAAAGGTTTAACTCTTTTTGGAGTTAAGCCTGACAATCCCTCGTCTGAGTATGGTTATATCATTGCAAATAATATATCTAATAGAATTAATGTAGTTGATAAATTTATAGAGAAACCAGATAACAAGAAAGCTAAGGAAGTACTGAATCACAAGAATGTTTTATGGAATGCAGGGATTTTTGTCTTTAAAGGATCTTGGTTTCTAGAATCTCTCAAGAAGATTGATAAGAATAATTTTGAACAAATAGATAGTCTAAAGCCTGACACCCAATCTAGTTCATTATATTTTTTACCAAATAAGAATAAATTTAAGAAAATATCTAACTTACCATTTGATAAAGCTTTTGTAGAAAAGAATAAAACTACTTATGTAACTGTTTTGGATGCAGGTTGGTCCGATTTAGGTTCATGGATTTCTTTAAGTGAATTACAAAGAGACCTAAAAAATGAAATGAAAATTTTTCCTGAAAGCACTTACTACAGAGAGGAAAGACCTTGGGGCTATTTTGAAACTCTAATGGAAACTGATAAATCTAAAGTAAAATTATTATGTATTCAGCCAAACCATAGATTATCTCTCCAAAAACATAAATACCGATCAGAAACTTGGTATGTAATTAATGGCGAAGCAAAGGTCACTAAAGGAAGTGAAAGGTTTTCTTTATTAACTGGAGACTCAATTATTATTGGACAAAATGAAGAGCATAGACTTGAAAATTTATCTACCGATACCCTTGAAATCATTGAGATCCAAACAGGAACTTACTTTGGAGAAGATGACATAATTAGAATACAAGATTCCTATGGAAGAGCAGATCTTCATTGATTCATTTTTTGAAGTCCCTTCTTCAAAAGAAAAAATTAAAGACCTTCTAAAAAATTTACCCAGACAACCTGGGGTTTATAAATTCCTTAATGAATCAAGAAATTCAATCTATATTGGCAAGGCAAAAAATTTACGAAATAGAATCTCCTCATATTTTGCAGATACTATCAATAAATCAAAAAAAATTAATAAGCTTCTAAATAATATCAAAAGCATAGAGGTCATACTTACAAATTCTGAACTAGAAGCCTTACTTATGGAGCAATTTCTAATAAAAGAAAATAAACCTATATTTAACGTTCAGTTTAAAGATGATAAAGGGTACCCGTGGATAAGGATTGAGAGCTCAAAGGAGTTCCCTTCTGCAAACTTCTTTTTGGGCAAGAAAGATAAAACGAATAAATTTTTTGGTCCATTTCCTAGCTCATACTCTGTGCAAGAGTCTTTAAAACTCCTTCAAAAGACTTTTAGATTAAGAAACTGCACTGACTCATATTTTAAAAATAGAACGAGACCTTGTATTCAGCATGAAATAGGTCGTTGCTCAGCACCTTGTGTTGGACACATTACAAAGAAAGAGTATATGGAAGATGTTTATTCTGCAGATTTACTACTCTCAGGTAAGTCCGAAAAGTTGATATCTAGTTTTTATAATTTAATGGACAAGTATTCTAAAGCCAGATCATTCGAGAAAGCAGCATTATATAGAGATAAGATATCATCTCTAAGAGAGATTCAAAGAACTCAAAGTGTCGCTGGCTACTCAAAGGAAAGAGATGCTATAACAGTTTGTAGTTCAAACGGCTTAACAAAGGCAGGAATAACTCATGTGAATAATGGTTGGGTCACAGGGCATGAAAATTTTATTCAAAAGAATAATCTCATCGAGGGTTCTGTTCTTGAGTACTTCATACAAACTTATTATTTGGCTGAGGTATATTGCCCTTCAAGTTTAGTTATAGGTGAGCCTATCGAGAACAAGAAAATGATAGAAAAGGCTTTAACTGAGCACCATGGTAAGAATATCAAAATAATATACAAGTTAGGAAAAAGAGATCAAGGCCTCATTAAAATCTGCGAACAAAATACCAAGATCTCCTTTAATAAAAAAGAAAACTATAAAAATACTATCCCTGCCTTTAAATCCTTGCAAAAAGAACTCTCATTTTCAACAGAAATTAATGTAGTCGAATCCTATGATATAAGTCATCATTCTAGATCAGCAGCTATAGGAGGATGTGTAGTATTTTCTAAAGAAGGTAAATTAAAGGATAGATATAAGTTATTTAACATTAGTAAAGAAAATGCAGGTGACGATATCTCCTCTATGGTTGAAGTAATTGAAAGGAGGTTTAAAGCTACAGATTTAGACTTTCAAATTCCTAGTTTAATAATACTTGATGGTGGAAAAGTTCATTTATCTCATGTGCGTAGAAAACTTAAAGAGTTAGGGTTTGGCGAAATACCAGTGATTGCTATTTCTAAAAGAGCCAGAAGAAAGCCTGATATGGACTTAATACATACTAAAGATGGTTCATCAACCATTACTATAGGAAGTTTAGCTCATAAATTTATACAAGAAATTAGAGATGAAACACATAGGTTTTCAATTACGAAACAAAAGAGAAAGCAAAGCAACATATCTTTCGGATCAATTTTAGATAATTTAAAAGGCATAGGCCCCAAAAGAAAAAAAATTCTTATTAGATATTTTGGAAGCGTTGAACAAATTAAAAGAGCTAGTATTCAAGATATAATGAATGTTCCTGGCTTGGGAAAGAAAACAGCCATTTCAATCTATCAACAATTACAATAAACGTATGACAATAGCCTCCTATATAACTTCACTAAGGATATTGTTAATAATTCCTGTAATTTATTTTGCAAGTTTATCTCAAGAATACCTAGCTCTTTTTTTATTTATTATCGCGGGTTTAACAGACTACCTAGATGGATTTATTGCCAGAAAAACGAAAACAACCACCTCTTTAGGTGCTCTTCTTGATTTACTTGCTGATAAATTGCTAGTTTGTTTGGTTTTGATATGTTGCGTTTTTTTATCTAACTCAGTTTTGCTAATTATTCCATCATTAATAATTATTTCGAGAGAGCTAATTATTTCTTCAATTAGACAATTTCTGGTTGAGAAAACAGGAGAGAACCCAATTAAGGTTACATACGTAGCTAAAAGTAAAACTACAGTCCAAATGATAGCTATTTCTTTTTTAATTCTAAGCCCGGAAATGGATTTGTGGTTTTATAAAATAACTATTGTTTTAATATGGGTTGCAGCATTAATCTCTATATATACCCTATATAACTACTTTGATAGTTATAGAGACTATTTTTAATTGTCCTCTAATTCTGTGGTTAATTCTTATTAGATGAATACAATACCTTCATGGCTGAGTAGCAAAGTGGTTATGCAGGGGATTGCAAATCCTCCTACGCCGGTTCGATTCCGACCTCAGCCTCCATTCTTTTGTCTATCTACTAAGAACTAAAGTAAAATATAGATCATGAATGCCCGGGTGGTGGAATTGGTAGACACAAGGGACTTAAAATCCCTCGAAGGAAACTTCGTGCCGGTTCGAGTCCGGCCCCGGGCACCATTATCTTTTACAGTATTCAAAGTACGATGAAAGCAGCCAAAGATAAAAATGAAATAATTTGGGTGCTTATTTATACAAAAGCAAGACAGGAAATGATAGCCAATGAAAACCTGATAAAACAGGGATATAAAACTTTTTTACCTTTAATAGCTCCTTCAAATAGAAATGAAAAGAGATCTCTAGTACCAGTTTTTCCTAGATATCTTTTTGCTCAAATTAATTTAGAGTTAGATAACTGGGCTAACATTAAGTCTAGTATTGGAGTTAGCAATATTGTTATGTTTTCAGAAAAGTTTACTTCTATTCCTAGTAATATCATTCAATTAATGCAAGATAAATTAGATGAATCAGGAGTATACAGAGAGGATTTTTCAGTAGTGGATTATCAAGAGGGTGATTCAGTCTCTATTAAAGGGGGACGCTTTGCTGGAATAGATGCAATATTTTTATCTAAGAAGTCTAATGACAGAGTTAGATTGTTGCTAAAATTATTAAATACTAGTGTTGTAGCAGAAATTACCAACTCTAATATTGACCCCAAAGAAATAGTTAAAAATTTTAAATTTTAATAAAGATCTTTACATCTGATAAATTTTCCTAACAATTACGATAAACATAAGGAGCTAAACAGTGAAAGATGACATACAAATTGATCATCATACAGGTGACGAAATAGATCTAAGAGAAATTTTTCAAGCTGTGTGGGTAGATAAGATATTAATCATTGCTATTACGGCTTTGTTTGCTGTAGCTTCTGTTTCTTATGCATTATACGTAACTAATGAATATAAAGCTGAAGTCTTATTAGTACCTGCCCAAGGAACAAATCAACTTTCTGGAGCCTTAGGTCAATTAGGAGGCCTTGCAAGCTTAGCAGGCGTTAATATCCAAAGTGGTGAAAGCAGTGAAGTTGAGATTGCAACTCACATAGCTAATTCATGGGGATTTATTAGCAAATTTGTTTCCAATAACGGCATTAGTGTTGAGCTGGCTGCTGTCAATGGATGGGATAAAGATACTAATCAATTAAAATATAACGAGGATATATATGACTTTGAAGGACAAAATTGGATGCTTGAAGGAGGACCTCCGTCAGACTTTCAATTATTTAAATTTTTTGAAGGAAAGAAGGACATTGTTGAAGACAAGATGACCGGATTAGTAACAATCTCGGTCAATAGCTTCTCTCCTCATTTAGCCAAGAAATGGTTAGATCTTTATGTTGCTGAAATTAATAAGCATATGCAAGACCGAGAAATTGCAAAGGTATCTAGAAATATTGATTATCTAGAAATGCAACTTAAAAAAACTGAAAGCAAAGAAATGCAAAAGGTGCTTTATCAATTAATTGGCGAGCAGATAAAAAATAAGATGGTTACTGAGGCTAGCCCAGATTACATCTTTGTTCCTGCAGGACCAAGTATGTTGCCGCAACAAAAATTTAGACCTAAGAGGGCGATGATCAGTATCTGGGGAACTACGATAGGAGGAATCCTGTCATTACTATTTGTCTTGATAAGACATTTTGTGCGAAAAAGCTATAAAGGATAGTTCAATATTAATTAATTCATAAGCATAACTTAAGTCGATAAGTGTTTTAAGAGCCAATTTACCCAAGTTTGGATAAATACCCAGCCTAGCCTAGATTAACAAACTATTTAATACCAAGTTTTTCTTAAACTTGTAATTCTACAAAGTTATGTTATCTTGTTCACCGAATGAACAAGCTGAGACTCTTTATTCTGCTTGTTTTCAATTATTTAAGGGATTGTTCTTGCAGATTCCTGCGGTAGCGTGCTTGGACTCATTAAATCTGAAGATTAGTTCTTATAGAATTCCGAAAGAATTTCACAAACAAAAAGCAAATAACATGAAGGAAGTTTTGTCACTGATAGGGCGTACATCCGAGCTCTTTTCATCTGATTTAGAGGCTTATGAGAACATCCTTCGTCAAAAAGTTTCTGAATCAAGTTTTTTGGTTCTAGGTGGTGCTGGTTCTATTGGGCAGGCCGTTACTAAAGAAATATTTAAGAGAAATCCTAAAAAGCTACACGTTGTTGATATTAGCGAAAACAACATGGTAGAGCTTGTAAGAGATATAAGAAGTTCTTTAGGTTATATAGATGGCAGCTTTCAAACATTTATATTAGATATAGGTTCGCTTGAGTACGATGCATTCATTAAGGCTGATGGAAAATATGATTATGTTTTGAATCTATCTGCTTTAAAGCACGTACGAAGTGAAAAGGACCCATATACCTTGATGCGTTTGGTAGATGTGAATATTTTCAATACAAACAAAACTATCCAACAGGCTATTACAAAAAAGAGTAAAAAATATTTTTGTGTATCTACAGACAAAGCAGCTAACCCTGTCAATATGATGGGTGCTTCAAAACGAATAATGGAGATGTTTTTGATGAGAAATAGTGAAAAAATTTCTATTTCTACAGCAAGATTTGCTAACGTTGCATTCTCTGATGGTTCCTTAATGTACGGCTTTAATGAACGAATTAAGAAGCGACAACCAATAGTCGCTCCTAATGATATAAAGAGGTATTTTATTACTTCACAAGAATCTGGAGAGTTGTGTTTAATGTCCTGTATTTTTGGTAAAAATAGAGATATCTTTTTTCCAAAATTAAATGAAGCATTACATTTGATATCTTTCTCAGATATTGCAGTGAAATTTTTAAGCAGTATCGGATATGAAGCTTATTTATGTTCTTCAGAAGACGAAGCCAGAGAATTGATTGCAAGTCTTCCAGAGCTAGGCCAATGGCCTGTATTATTTACTGCTAGTGACACTACTGGGGAAAAAGAGTTTGAGGAATTTTATACAGATAAAGAAGAATTAAATTTAAAACGTTTTGAGAATATTGGAATTATCGAGAATAAGCCAATCTATGATAAAGAGTTACTGCAGTATTTTGAGAAAGAAATATACCAAATGCAATCTAATCTTTCTTGGACAAAGGCTCAAATAGTAGAGCTTTTCTCTAAAATGATTCCTGATTTTTACTATAAAGAGAAGGGTAAATATCTTGATGCCAAAATGTAATACAGAGAGTTAAATATTTTGAAAACTGATCTCATCATTGAATTTGTGCGTGATCTTTACAAAAGTAAGGATTTTATACCTTTACATGCTCCAAAATTTATCGGCAATGAAAAGAAGTATGTTAACGAAACAATTGATAGTACTTATGTAAGTAGTGTAGGTAAATTTGTTGATGATTTTGAAGAACAAGTTGAGTTATTTACTGGCTCGGTCAAAGCCGTTGCTACAGTAAACGGCACAGCTGCTCTTGATGTTGCTCTTAATGCTTCTGGTGTTAAGCATAATGATTTAGTGATAACTCAAGCATTGTCATTTGTTGCCACAGCTAATGCTATTTATCATATTGGCGCTCAACCTATATTTCTTGACGTATCTAATACCAGCCTTGGACTTTCTCCAAATGCAGTTTCAGCATACTTAGAAGAGTTTGCAGAGCTTGATAAGGAGGGAGCTTTTCATAAGAAAACTAGACAGAGAATTAGAGCTATTGTAGCTATGCATACATTTGGACATCCAGTTGAGCTTGATGAGCTGCAAGCGCTTTGTAAGAAATGGAATATAATTTTAATTGAAGATGCAGCAGAAAGTTTTGGTTCTTACTATAAGGGACAACATACAGGCACTATTGGACAGTTTGGAGCTATAAGTTTTAACGGAAACAAAATTATAACTACTGGAGGCGGGGGTATGGTCTTGTGCAAGACTATGGATTTAGGCATTCAAGTTAAACACGTTACAACTACCGCCAAGGTTCCTCATGCATATGAATTTTTACATGATGAGCCTGGGTTTAATTATAGGATGCCCAATATTAATGCTGCATTAGGCTGTGCTCAAATAGAAATGATTGGTACTTTCTTAGAGCAAAAAAGAGAGATAGCAAAACAATATAGCAATTTCTTTTCCGGTACAGATTTTCAGTTCGTAAAAGAACCCGATTATGCCAAATCTAACTATTGGCTTAATGCAGTTATATGCCCTAGTTTAGAAGCTCGAAATAATTTAATTGAGGAGACAAACCAGGCTGATGTAATGACACGTCCTATTTGGAAGTTACTAAATAAACTTCCAATGTTTTCGCAATCTATCCGAGGCGACTTATCTGTATCTGAGAAACTAGAAGAGCGGTTGGTTAATTTACCTAGTTCACCAACTGAAGTTTAAAATGAGAAAAATTGCTATTTTTACAGGTACTCGTGCTGAGTACGGCTTACTTTATTGGATTATTAAAGAAATTCATGAAAGTAATAATACTGAGTTGCAATTATATGTGGGCGGTTCTCATCTTTCTTCAGAGTTTGGAGAAACAATTACGCAAATAGAACTTGATGGTTTTCCGATTTCTGAGCGTCTAGATTTTCTTTGTTCAACAAATACAACAACAGGTATCGCAAAATCAATGGGTACTGCACTAGTTCTAGCAACAGAGGCTTTACAACGCAATAAGCCTGATTTAATAGTAATTTTAGGTGATAGATTTGAAACGATGGCAATTTGCCAGGCGGCCATGCTGGAGACACTTCCAATTGCTCACATTCATGGTGGTGAGACAACAGAGGGTGTTATTGACGAGTCTATTAGGCACTCAATTACAAAAATGTCTCATATTCATTTCTCGGCAACAGAAGAATACAGGAAGCGCGTTATACAGTTGGGAGAAAATCCAAATACAGTATTTAATGTAGGAGCGCCTGGTATAGATAATATAAAATCGTTAACCTTATTAGATAAGAAATCTTTGAGCAGCTCTCTAGATTTTGATCTTACAGGGCCCTTTTTATTAGTAACTTATCACCCGGTTACTTTAGAGGAGGGCGGGGCAATTAATGCCTTGAAAAACTTATTATCTGTTTTAGCCACCTATTCAGAGCATAAATTTATTATTACATACCCAAATGCTGATACTCATAGCAAAGCTATAATTGAGCTTCTTCAAGATTTCAGTATCCGTTATTCTGATCGCGTTTTACTAGTCAAGTCACTAGGTCAATTGCGTTATATCAGCTTACTAGCCCATTGTGAAGTAGTGGTTGGTAATTCTTCAAGTGGCTTAATAGAAGCACCTTCACTAAAAAAACCAACTGTAAACATAGGTTCGAGACAATCAGGTAGAATTTCTGGCGATACAGTAATCCATAGCGATGAAGATCTTTCTTCTATTAGCAATTCACTCGAACAAGCTATGACACAAGATTTTAAAGATCTTTGCAATAGATCACATAATCCTTATGGTGATGGAGGAAGTTCAAAAAAGATTGTAAATATAATAAAAGATTTTCCTCTAGATGGTTTGCTGTTTAAGAAATTTTATAACCTTTAGATTATAAAGATGCTAAAAGGTATAAATGGTCATACTAAATCTAGTCAAAATATTCTAGATTTATTAGTTTCTATTAAATTTCCAAATATATTTTTCAGATTTATATAAATTAGATTTCTGAGAGTGTTTAAATAAGAATGAGCGTTTACATTATTGCAGAGGCAGGAGTTAACCATAACGGCAGTATGGATTTAGCTCTTAAGTTGGTAGATGCAGCAGTTTATGCTAAAGCTGATGCAGTTAAGTTTCAGACTTATATAGCAGACTCTTTAGTAACTGCATCTGCTAAAAAAGCTAAATATCAAGCAGATCTAACTGGAACTAATGAAAACCAATACACAATGCTAAAACGTTTGGAGCTTAGCCAAGAGCAATTTTCGGAACTACAGAAATATAGTCTCAAAAAAGGAATTGAATTCCTATCTACCGCTTTTGATACCGAAAGCTTAAGATTTCTTCATAATGATTTAAGTATAAATACTCTTAAAATACCTTCAGGGGAAATAACTAATGCGCCATTTCTTTTGGAGCATGCTATTACTGGGTCTGATTTAATAGTTTCCACTGGAATGTCTGAACTCGAAGAAATAAAGGCAGCGCTTTCAGTCATTGCTTATGGTTATTTGCACAAAGCAAGCGATAGCTTTCCTAAAATGAAAGAATTTAAAAAGGCATTTTCGTCTAAAGAGGGACAACTCTTATTATCTAAAAAGGTAACTTTACTTCACTGTACTTCGGAATACCCTGCACCTTTAGAAGAAGTGAATTTATTAGCTATGAATAGCATGAAAGATGAATTCGGCTTACAAGTGGGATATTCTGATCATACCAAAGGGATTTCTGTCCCAATTGCTGCTGCTGCTTTAGGAGCTCGAATAATTGAGAAGCATTTTACTTTAGATTCCTCGATGGAAGGACCAGATCATAATGCCTCATTAGAGCCTGAAGAACTAAAATTAATGATAGAGAATATAAGGTCTGCAGAGTTAGCACTTGGTTCAAACCAAAAGAAAGTTACTGAAAGTGAGTTTTTGAATAGAAATGCAGCTAGAAAAAGTATTGTTGCAATTGAAAATATCAAAAAAGGTGATGTACTCACGGAATCTAATATTGGAATAAAGCGTCCTGGAACTGGTTTGTCTCCATTCCGTTATTGGGAAACATTAGGCACGTGTGCTCACAAGGAATTTAATATAGGTGAGGATATTGAGTAAGTCAGTCATAATTCTAGGGGGTGGAGGTCATGCAGGAGTCCTTGTTGAGATTTTACGTTTGGCTGGTTCAAAAATACTGGGAATTGCGGACCCTAGTTTTAACAAAGGAACTTTTTTATATGATGATATCCCGGTATTAGGGAGTGATGAGTCTGTTCAAGAATATGATCCTAGCAAGGTATTTATTGTAAATGGATTGGGACCTTCACCAAAAGAAACGAGCCGAGAGGAGCTGAGTAAAAAATTTGCTACCTGGGGATATGAGTTTTTAAGTGTAATTCATCCTTCTGCTTACGTCTCTCCTACTGCAACAATAAAAGCTGGTGCTCAGATTATGGCTGGGGCAGTTATTCAGACCGGTTGTCGTATTGGTTTTTGCAGTGTAGTAAATACGGGTGGCATTGTAGATCATGACACCAATGTAGGAGATTACTCCCACATAGCACCAGGTGCAGTTATCTGCGGAGGAGTTAAAGTTGGTAAAGGTGTATTTATTGGCACAGGATCAGTAGTCATCGAAAATCTAACTTTGGGAAATAACTCTTTATTAGCCGCAGGAGCAACTTTAAGGAAAAATTTAAAAAAAGGAGAGTTATTTTACGGCAACTAAAAACCTTTTTTAGGCGTCTTTAGTTAAAAAATTTATTGGATAAATGTTATGGATATGAGTTTATTAAAAAAAGCTTTTTTAACTGTTGATTCAACTGTTAGTGATGTAATTGTTAGCTTAGAGGAAAGTGGTTTACAAATTGTAGTTATTTTAAGCGACGACAAGACTCTATTAGGAGTAATTACTGATGGAGACATACGAAGAGGTTTACTGCAAGGCCATGGCTTAGAAGCTTTTGTCTCAGAAATCATGGTAACTTCACCCGTGGTTGTTGATGAAAAGGTAACTAGAGATAAGGCTGTAAATCTAATGCTAAAGCATAAAATTCACCATATACCAGTGGTTGATGAGCAGAATCGTTTAGTAAATTTATATTTATTAGATGAAGAATTTACTAAAAATGAACATGAGAATACTTTAGTCATAATGGCTGGAGGTTTTGGAAAAAGGTTAATGCCACATACCGAAAATTGTCCAAAACCTATGTTGCAAGTTGCAGGAAAACCAATGCTCGAGCATATTTTAGAGCAGGCAATTTCTCAGGGAATCAAGAATTTTGTCATTTCTGTATTTTATCTTCCTGATATGATCATTGATCATTTTAAAGATGGAGCAGATTTGAATGTTAATATAGAGTACATTCAAGAGAATAGCCCTTTAGGAACTGCAGGTGCCTTGTCATTATTACCTAAGAGCCAAAGTCTACCCATAATTGTATGCAATGGTGATTTACTAACTAATATTGGTTATAAAGAAATTTTAGAATACCATTCAAAACATTCCTCAGTAGCTACAATGGCAGTTCGGAACCACGAAACGCAAAATCCATACGGTGTAGTTAAGACAAGCGGTCTTGATATTGATGGTTTTGAAGAAAAACCAATTCATCACTCAATAGTTAATGCTGGTATATATGTATTAGAACCTATCGTGCTTGATTTTTTAAAAGAAGATGAAGTCTGTGATATGCCGACCCTCTTTGAAAGACTAAAAAAAGCCAATCATCGAACAGTAGTTTTCCCTATGCATGAGCGTTGGTTAGATGTCGGGCAGCCTGATGATCTTGAATTAGCAAGTAAATATATTCCCAAATCTTAATGTTAAAAAACCAAAAAAAAGTTTTAGCTGTTATTACAGCTAGAGGCGGTTCAAAAGAACTGCCCAGGAAAAACATATTAAATTTAGCTGGAATTCCACTAATTGCTTGGACAATTAAAGCAGCAAAGGAATCTAAATATATAACAAGAGTGATTTTGTCTTCCGATGATGATGAAATTATCCAGGTTGCAAAAAAATATGATTGTGATGTCCCTTTTCGAAGACCTTCAAAGCTAGCGACTGATGAAGCATCTTCTCTAGATGTAATCTATCACTCTATTGAAAATGTACCTGGTTATGATTATGTGATTTTGTTGCAGCCCACATCTCCGCTTAGAACATCGGAAGATATAGACTCCGCGTTTGAGTTAATGATGTCTTTAGAAGCTAATTCTTGTGTTTCAGTTTGTAAAGTAAAAAAGACACCCTATTGGATGTTCAATCTAGGTGAAGATAAAAGTTTAAAAAGACTCTTGCCTTTACCCGAAGATGCTCAGTATAGACAAGCACTGCCCGATGCCTATGAACTTAATGGTGCAATATACATTTTAAAAATAGACTCACTTTACAGCCAACGAGGTCTCGTAACTGAACAGTCAATTGCTTATGTAATGGAAAGGTCTGTATCTATAGATATCGACTCTTTAGCGGACTTTAAAAAATGTCAAAACTACCTAGAGGAATCTAATGATTAAACATGATGTAATTAACCAATATAATTTACCTAGAGAAGTCAAATTTTGTAAAAAATGTGTGATTTCTAATCAACGTCCAAGAATAACATTCGATGAAGATGGTGTGTGTTCAGCTTGTAACTTCTCTGAATATAAACGAGAAAACTTTGATTGGGATTTACGCGAGAAAGAGCTAATTGAACTATGTAATAAATACCGTAAAGATAACGGAGAATATGACGTAATAGTTCCTTGCAGCGGCGGTAAAGACGGTAGTTTTGTAGCCCACCAACTCAAGTATAAATATGGGATGAACCCTCTCACTGTTACTTGGGCACCTTTGGTTCCAACTGAAATAGGGCGACGTAATCTTGATAATTTTATTAGGTCTGGGTTTGATAATATTTTAGGTACGCCTAATGGTGTAGTGACCCGTAAGTTAACTAAACTCGCTACTGAACATTTAGGAGATCCATTCCAACCGTTTATTTATGGGCAGACTAATTTTCCAATGCATATGGCACTTAAGTATAACGTTGAATTAATTATGTATGGCGAGAATGGTGAAGTTGAATATGGTGGGGATATGAAAAATGCATTTGTTCCAACACGTGAAATTACTGACCATGATAAACAATACTTTTCCGGCCTTCCCCCTGAATTTTGGCTTAAACATGGTATAAATGAAATAGATCTCAAGCCATTCATGGCTCCACCTTACAAATTGTTAATGGATAATAATACGAGCATACATTTCTTCAGTTATTACAAATGTTGGGATCCTCAAGAAAATTATTACTATTGTCGAGAGAATACAGGCTTTGAACCTAATACAGAAAGATCAGAGGGCACCTACTCAAAATACGCTAGCCTTGATGATAAGATTGATGGATTTCATTATTATTTAAGTGTAATTAAATTTGGTATTGGAAGGACTACTTCAGATGCAGCCCACGAGATTCGTGATGGAAAGATAACAAGAGAGGAAGGTGTCGCTTTAGTTGAAAGATTTGATGGAGAATTCCCTAGTAAATATTACGAGCTGTTTCTTGAATATTGCGATATTTCAGATGAGACATTTCACGCTATGATTGATAGCTGGAGATCTGATCACCTTTGGCGAAAGACAAGTAATGGATGGGAATTAAAACACGCTGTATGGAAAGGCGATCATAAAGATTAGCAATAATGAACACAAGGATAATTTCACGTCTGGATGTTAAGGGCACCAATTTAATAAAAGGTGTTCACTTGGAAGGGTTAAGGGTTATTGGACCAGTAAATGAATATGCAATTAAATACTATGAACAAGGAGCTGATGAGCTAGTTTATATGGACATTGTCGCCAGTCTTTATGGTCGTAATAGTTTGACAGAAATAGTAAGTAATGCAGCTCAAGATATATTTATACCTCTTACGGTTGGTGGAGGGATTAGGACTGTTGATGACGTAAACGATTTATTAAGAGCAGGTGCTGATAAGGTTGCTATCAATACTGCGGGTGTTAGGGATCCAGAACTTATTTCAAAAGTGGCTAAGAAATTTGGTTCACAATGTATGGTACTTTCGATAGAAGCTAAAAAAATCTCATCTGATTATTGGGAAGTTTATACAGACTGTGGAAGGGAACCCACTGGTTTAAATGTTCTTGAATGGGCTACTCAAGCGGAGAAGAATGGTGCAGGAGAGATAATATTAACTTCTATTGATCAAGAAGGAACGGAACAAGGTTTCGATTACGAATTAATTAAGGAAGTATCTGGACAAGTTAGTATTCCAGTTATTGCTAGTGGAGGTTATGGAAAATTTAATGATTTCGAAATGTCTGTTAGCGCTGGAGCTTCAGCTGTTGCAATTGCTGGACATTTTCACTATGAAAAAACAACCGTTTCTGATGTTCGTTTTGCTGCTAAGGAAAGCTGTATAAAGGTAAGAGAACTATGCTAACCGTAACGGTTGTAGATTATGGTATTGGTAATTTATTTAGTGTAAGGGCAGCACTAGAGTATTGTGGTGTTGATAAGGTAATTTTTGCTAAAACTGAATCAGAGATTATCAATGCAGACAGGTTGATCTTGCCAGGAGTAGGTGCGTTTATGGATGGAATGAATGGATTAAGAGAAATGAGTTTGATCGATCCTATAACTAGATATGTCGAAACCGGCAATCCACTCTTGGGTATCTGTTTAGGAATGCAAATGTTTGGAACACAGAGTGAAGAGTTTGGCTTACATGGAGGACTAAATCTTATACCAGGTAAAGTCATTAAGATATCTGCAGAAGATATTAGTGGTTATTCAAGAAAAGTTCCTTTCGTGGGTTGGGCAGAACTACATTTAAATGCGTCTGATAAATTTAAACCTAATATTTTGACTGATCTATCAGATCAATCTGCCGTGTACCTAGTACATTCATATCATTTCGTTGCCGAAAACGAAAATCATACTCTTGCTCACTACGATTATTACGGATTAAAAGTTTGTGCAGCTATTCAGCATGAAAATATTATAGGGTTACAGTTTCATCCTGAAAAAAGCTCAAAAGTAGGGCTTGGTATTCTTAGAAATTTTTTATCTATATAACAAAACTTAAATATAAATATGGCTAATCAAGACCTTCAATATCAAGTGCTTAAGATGCTTGAAGATGATCCAGACTTAACTCAAAGGCAGATTGCAGAGAAATTAGGTGTTAGCCTTGGTAAGACTCATTATTTAGTAAAATCTCTAATTGATGTCGGATGGATCAAGTTTGGTAATTTTAAGAGGTCTGGAGATAAATTAGGATATGCTTACCTTCTAACACCAAAAGGTATTGCAGAAAAAGCAACCATTACTGTTAAGTTCTTAGAGAGAAAGCAACAAGAATATATCAAATTAAATAAAGAAATTGCTGAACTCAAGGAAGATGTAAGACAACAGCAAGGTTTAATGGAAAGAAAGGAAGCTTCCAAAGACATTTAATTGTTAGTAATTTTAAGAACGAGTATTTAAATATGAATATAACTATTGTAGGAGCAGGCTACGTTGGTTTGGCTAGTGCAATGTTGCTGTCCCAGAATCATGAACTTATGATTTTTGACATCGACCCGATAAAGATAGAAAAACTAGAAAATAGAATATCTCCTATACATGATACTGAGATTCAAGACTTTTTGAAAAACGAAAAAATTCGTTTCTCTGTAACTATGAACAGCGAAGAAGCATATCTAGGTGCAGATTTTATAATAATAGCCACACCTACTGATTATGATACCGATAATAATTACTTTGATACTAGCTCTGTTGAGAAAGTTATTAATGATGTAACACAAGTCAATCCCAATGCCGTGATAGTGCTTAAATCTACCGTTCCAGTTGGCTATACAGAAATGATTAAGAAGAAATTAAATAGTCAAAATATTGTTTTCTCACCTGAATTTTTGAGAGAAGGAAGTGCTTTATACGACAACCTTTATCCTTCTCGAATAATTGTCGGTGAGAAATCTGATAGGGGTAAAGAGATTGCAGATCTATTTACAAAATCAGCAATCAAAAAAAATATTGAAGTTCTTCTTATGGATTCTAGTGAAGCCGAATCAGTTAAACTTTTCTCGAATACTTATTTAGCAATGAGGGTTTCGTTTTTCAACGAATTGGATTCCTATGCTGAGGCTCAAGATTTAGACTCCCTAGAAATAATTAAAGGCGTATGCTTAGACCAGAGGATTGGAGATCATTATAATAATCCATCTTTTGGATACGGAGGTTATTGTCTACCCAAAGATACTAAACAACTGAAAGCCAATTACAAAGATGTTCCTAATAGTCTAATAAGCGCAATTGTAGATGCCAATTCAACCCGAAAAGATTTTATATCTGAATCTATAATCAAAAAAAATCCTCAAACAGTTGGAATTCATCGTTTAATTATGAAAAGTGGATCTGATAATTACAAATCCTCTTCAATTCAAGGAATTATGAAAAGAATAAAGGCAAAAGGAATCGAAACAATCGTTTATGAACCAGAGTTGATTGATGATTCTTTCTACAATTCTAAAGTTGTCCATGACTTAAATGAATTTAAGAGCTTGAGTGATTTAATTGTAGCTAATCGAATGAGTGATGAATTGCAGGACGTTAAATCAAAAGTTTACACTAGAGATCTGTTTCATGATGATTAAGGAAAATTTATGAGAGTTTTGGTTACAGGGTCTGCAGGATTTATTGGATCAGCTTTATCTATAAAGCTCCTTGCCAGGGGAGATGATGTTGTGGGCGTTGATAATCACAATGAGTATTATGATCCTTCTTTGAAATTGGCTCGACTTGCCCGCCATAAAGAACATGAGAAATATACTCATGTAAAAATGGATATTGAGGATACACAGAAAGTTACCCAGCTATTTGAAGACTTTCAATTTGATGGAGTTATCAATTTAGCGGCACAGGCTGGTGTCAGGTATTCAATAGAGAATCCCCTTGCTTATATTAATTCCAATATAGTTGGATTTGCTAATATTTTAGAAGGGTGTAGACATAACAAAATCAATCATCTTGTTTATGCTTCAAGCAGTTCTGTATATGGATCAAATATTAAAATGCCGTTCTCAATACATGATAATGTTGATCATCCTCTTAGTCTTTACGCTGCAAGTAAAAAAGCTAATGAACTCATGGCCCACACTTACAGTCATTTATATAAATTGCCTACAACGGGCCTTAGGTTTTTTACTGTATATGGACCTTGGGGCAGACCAGATATGGCATTATTTACTTTTACAAAGGGTATATTAAACGGAGAAAAGTTATCGGTTTTTAACTATGGTAAGCACCGTCGTGACTTTACATATATTGATGACATTGTAGACGGCATCATTCGAGTTTTAGATAAACCTGCTAAACCTAATCCAGAATGGTCTGGAGACTGTCCAGATTCGGGAACATCACATGCACCTTGGCGTCTTTACAATATTGGTAATAACAATCCCGTTGATTTAATGGACTACATTGCTGCAATTGAGAAAGCCTTAGGAGTAAAAGCAGAAAAAGAATTCCTTCCTTTACAGCCTGGGGATGTACCAGACACTTATGCAGATGTAGAAGATTTAGTCAAAGACTTTGATTATAAGCCTTCTATGGATGTTCAGAAGGGAATTGATAAATTTATACATTGGTACAAAGATTATTACAAAATATGACAAAACATAAAGAAACAAAAATAGGCATCATCGGTTTAGGCTATGTCGGTCTACCTCTGGCAGTTGAATTTGGAAAAAAATACGAAACCATTGGTTTTGATGTCAATAGTCAAAGAATTAAAGATTTGAAATCTGGAAATGATACGACCTTGGAGATTCATTCTGACGAAATATCCGGTTCAAAAAAACTTCAATTTACTTCTGAAGCAAGTGGTATCGAATCATGTAATATTTTCATTATTACAGTTCCGACCCCGATTGATGTTAACAAAAAACCAGACCTGACTCCTTTGATAAGAGCAAGTGAAACAGTAGGAAAAATATTAAAAAAAGATGATTTAGTAGTATATGAGTCGACGGTATTCCCTGGCGCCACAGAAGAGGTTTGTGTACCAATTTTGGAACAAAATTCTAGCCTAGTATTTAATAAAGATTTTTTTTGCGGATATTCACCTGAAAGAATAAACCCTGGAGATAAAGAACGTCGCTTAACTCTTATTAAAAAGGTTACCTCTGGTTCCACAGAAGAGAGTGCAGAAATCGTTGATAAGTTATATCAAAGCATTATCACTGCAGGAACTTATAAGGCAGGCAGTATTAAGATAGCTGAAGCAGCAAAAGTAATTGAAAATACCCAACGAGATATAAATATTGCTCTAATTAATGAACTATCTATGATATTTAGTAAGCTAGATATTAATACACAGGCAGTTTTGGAGGCAGCCGGCACTAAGTGGAATTTTCTTCCCTTTCAACCCGGTTTAGTTGGTGGTCATTGTATTGGCATAGACCCTTATTACCTAACACATAAAGCTATTGAGGTAGGCTATCATCCGGAGATGATACTTGCTGGCAGACGCTTAAATGACAATATGAGCTCTTATGTAGTTGACCAAGTTACTAAGTTAATGCTTAAAAAACGCATACATGTTGAAGACTCTAACATACTAATAATGGGTTTAACATTTAAAGAGAACTGTCCAGATATCCGTAATTCAAAAGTTGTAGATTTGGTTTCAGAATTTAAAAACTTTAACTGCAATGTGGATATTTATGATCCTTGGGTGGACATTAAATTGGCGCAGGATGAATATAAAATTTCTTTAATTCCTAATCCTACTCCAAAAAAATATGATGCAATTGTTATTGCAGTTGCCCATGATGAATTTAAAGAACTAAGCTTAGACGAAATTAAAGCTTATGGTAAAGATAACTGTGTTCTCTATGATATTAAATTTTTATTTGATGCTGATGAAGTTGACGGCAGGTTATAACAGTTTAAGAGGAAAGGTGTGATGGCAAAAAAAGTATATGTTTCTTTAATAGCTGATTTAGTTCATGCAGGTCATATTGCAATCTTGAAAGAAGCAAAAAGACATGGTGAAGTAACTGTTGGGCTTCTTACATCTGATGCAATTACTGAATTAGATGATGTGGCTTATTTAAAGTACAAGCAACGTTTACAGGTAGTTGAGAATTTAGACATGGTATCTAATGTGGTACCTCAAGATACTGCCAGTTATCAAAAGAATTTATTGAAGTTAAAACCAGATTACGTTGTCCATGGAGATGATTGGGTGAAGGGAGAGCAATCAGAATATAGAGAAGAAGTTAAGGAGCTTTTAAAAGGATGGGGGGGTGAGTTAGTAGAGATAGCATACAGTGCAGATATTAGCGATCAAAACATAAAAGAGCAGTTGATGCGTTTAGGAGTGACAACTGTTCATCGACTTAATCGATTGAAAACTCTTATTAAAACTCAAGATATTGTGCTCATACTCGAGGCTCACAATGCCCTTAGTGCCCTTATTGCTGAAAATATGATGGTTGAAAGAAAAGGAAAAAAGGTAAGTTTTGATGGCGTATGGTCAAGTTCATTAACGGATTCCACTGCAAGAGGAAAACCAGATATAGAGGCTGTTGATATAACTGCACGCCTAAATTCTGTTAATGAGATTTTTGAAGTTACTACTAAACCAATGATATTTGACGGAGATACTGGAGGTAAAATTGAACATTTTGAATTTACTGTTAAAAGTTTAGAGAGAACTGGTGTAAGTGCAGTAGTTATTGAAGACAAGACAGGGCTAAAGAAAAATTCCCTATTTGGTAATGAAGTAAAACAAACACAAGAATCTGTTGAAAATTTTTGCCAAAAGATTAAAGCCGGTAAAGAAGCACAGGTTAGTGATGATTTTATGATAATCGCTAGGATTGAATCTTTAATTTTAGAGGCTGGGATGGATGATGCTTTAATGCGCGCAGAGTCCTATATAAGTTCTGGTGCTGATGGAATTATGATTCACTCAAGACATGAAGACCCTGCTGAGATAATAGAATTTATGAATAGATTTAGGGCATCTGATACAGAGACACCAGTTGTAGTCGTACCCACTAGTTTCAATTCGGTAACTGTTGAAGAGTTTATTGACTTAGGAGTTAATATAATTATTTCTGCAAATCATATGTTGAGGTCGGCTTACCCAGCTATGGCAAAAGTAGCTAAGTCGATCTTATTAAATGGCAGAAGCCACGAATCTGAACCTGACTGCATGTCAATAAAAGAAATTTTAGAAATTATTCCAGGAACAAAGTAAATGACCGACAAAATTAAACGGATTATGGTTGACATGTCCGCAACACTAATTCATCACGGGCATGTCCGGTTACTAAAGGAAGCTTCAAAATTAGGTTCTGTAGTTGTAGGGCTGACAACCGATAAAGAAATTCGTAAGAAAAAGAATTATGACCCAGAATTATCTTTCGAATTTCGAAAAGAAATACTAGAGTCCATTAAATATGTTTCAGAGGTTGTGCCTACGCCCTGGCTAATAGATGAAGATATTATTAATAAGTATCAAATCGACCTTTTGGTCCATGGGGATGATAATTCAAATGATATAGATCCAGAAAAATTGAAAATTTTTCCTAGGACTTCGAACATAAGTAGTACAGATATAAGGGATAGTGTCAGGAGAACGATCACTGATATAAACAATCATAAATTGATGCTTACTCCAGGTCCCGCGGTAGTTTTAAATGAAAATCTAGAATACCTAAAACCTCTTTTTGGACGAGGAGACGAAGAGTTTACATTAATGTATCAAAGCGTAACTGATTGGATAAAGGATCTGAGCGGCCAAGATGAATTAGTAATGGCTCAAGGTTCAGCAACTTTAGCACTAGAGCTAGCTGCACATAGTTTTGTTAGTGGAAAGGTTTTGATTATTTCTACTGGTTACTATAGCAATAGGTTGCAACAACTTTTACCAGACAGTTGCCAAGTCAGTATTTGCAAATATGAGAATATAGAAGAAATTTCGGAGAGCTTTGATTGGGTTTTGTGTGCCTATACCGAAACATCTACAGCCTATAAGGTTGATTTAGAAAGAATTAAAGTAAAGAGCGATAAAATAGGAGCAAAATTATATGTAGATGCTACAGGCTCCATCGGATTAGAAGACAATCATGTATTGGCTGACGTTATGGGATTTAGTTCTTGTAAGGGCCTATTTGGTTTAACCGGCTCATGTTTCGTAGCTTATAAAAAACATTTAAAACCAAGTTCATTACCAAATTTCTACTTCAATTTGGAAACTCAAAAAAATAAAATGGTTACTGGACCTTATCATTCTATAGCCTCTTTATATGGTGTTATAGATAAACATGACATTCTTAAATCTAGAGTGATAGACAGTAAGAAAAAAGTATCACAAAAGTGGGGGCATTTAACTAGGGACAGCAATCAGCCTTTGCTTTGTACATATTTAGAGGGCAAAGTAGTTCCTAAAGATGATGACATAATATTGTACTCTCCTAGGTCTGAAAACAAAGGATCAGTGATATGTCATTTCGGCGAGATTCACTCTAAAGAAGTTAATATCACTGAAAGAATAGATATAGACAAATGTTAGATACTGATCAATTTATCAAAGGCTTGATTTCACATGGTTATAGTCATTTATGTGCAGTACCTTGTAGCTTCGCAAAGAATTTAATAAATGCATCTATAAATTCTAGCAACCAACTGGAATATTTACCTTGCGCAAGTGAAGCCGTAGCTTGCTCCACTGCTGTAGGCCTAAAATTATCTGGAAAAAAGCCCATAGTTATTGTTCAATCTTCTGGTTTAACAAACATGGGAAGTTGTATTACAAGCTTGTTGAAACCGTATGAAATTTTCTTTCCTATAATTGTTAGCTGGAGGACTTACAGTGAAGGTGATAGCGAAATTCAGCACCAACATTTGGCTAATCAACTTCCAAATTTAATTCAAGCTTACGGATACGAATCTATAACTTTAAATAAGAACCAGGCTGATAAAGCTATTTTACAAATAGATAAATGCGATGATAGAAATTTAATGTGCTTGTTAGAAGCTGATACTTTTTCGCCCGTTAGTCTTTCTCCAGATAATCAGTTAGATTTATCTAAATTTCCTAAAAGAAGTGAATATTTACAAGTTTTAGATAGTGTATTTAAAGACTCTGATGAACTCTTTATAGGTACGACAGGCAATACAGCAAGAGAGATGTATCATTTCATGCCCCAAACAAGTAATTTTTATATGGCCGGAAATATGGGCGGTGCTCTGAGTGTTGGGTTTGGGGCTGCAAAAGCTGGGAAAAGTGTCATTGTATGCGGAGGAGATGCTGAGTTTGTTATGCATCTAGGTGGGCTTACAACTTCTAGCAGGTATGAAAATATTAATTTAACTTATCTTATCTTTGACAATAAGTCTAATAAGAGCACTGGAGGGCAAAATTCATACCAAGAACATGTAGATTACTTAAATCTTGCTAGGTCATGTGGAGTTAATTCTACTTTTGAAATCAATTCGATTAGTGAGTTTAAAACAAGTATTAAGAGAATAAAGGAGCTTGATGAGATTTCAATGGTTCATATTAACTGCTCTTATGATCCTATTTCTCCTAGACCAGATAAAGAAGTGATACAAGCTAGTAAAAAAATTTTTCTTTCTAAGATTTAAAATTTAATAGATAAATACGTAAGCCAATTTTAAGAAGCTAATAGCGGACTTTAGTCGAGTGAATAATAACTATCAGGTTTATTTATTATAAATTCTTGGAGTGTAAAAATTGTTTAAACATCAAAATTTTAAACTTTCTAATAGAGGAGTAGAAAATTATTTCTGGCCTATTAATAGGGCAGAAGTTGCTAATCTTTATCGCGAGATGATTCAAGATAGTGCATCGTTTTTCAAAAATTCTAACACTAAAGAAGATTCTGAATTCTTTGAGCATCTTAAAATAATTAATATGTATCTTGTGTTGAAGATAGCTGATCTATATCAAAAGAAGATTCTAGAATTTTCAATAAAAGGAGAACAGAGTAAAAATTTTGATGGTGATATTTTTGACCTTGAATTAGATCAAAGCAAAAACAAATACTTGGATTACCTTAAAGGTATCCATTGGCCTGAACCAAGCAAGTTTCGAATACACAGGAAATTAAGAAATTTATTAGTTACTAAAATCAGAAATGATGGTCTTAGTAGGCAAGATTTATATGATATAAATTTAGGGAATGAAATTATTCTAACAGGAATAAACCCCTTAGCATCAAGATACGCCAGAAAAGCAAATAATCCTGTTACTTTAGTTAAAATCATTGATTTTTTTACAGGCGCTAATAGCGATGACATTCAAGAGAATCTTAAGCGTAGTGAATCAGAATATTTTAATTACAGAATATTTAGTAATTATTTAGAGGTTTTTACCACTATCCTTAATAATTATGGTGTCGAGTTATCTGCTGCTGATCTTTCTGAGATACACAATTGGCACAAAGATTTTAGTTTGTGCGTGAGTTATTATCAAAACCTATTAAAGAAACATACTTCTAATTTACCCAAGAGTCTTTGGACATCTTCTGCAGGTATATTATGGAATAAAATTCTTGCAATCGAGGTAAGAAAACAAGGAGGATTGGTTACAGGGTTTGATCACGCAGAAGGCGCAACACTTTCAACTGAAACAATTTTTCCTTTCATCGAATTTCAAGAGGTTGATGTGTTTGTTACTCACTCTAAAACTTTTAAAAGCTATTTACTCGAAGCCTCTGCAGATCAACTCTATACTTTTAACTGCCCTGATGTCATTTCAATAGATGAGAATAAATAAGAATAAATAAGAAGATGAAGATAATGTATATAGTACCTTTTTATACGAATGGATGGACAGAATTTGATGCTATGGTGCCAGATGTCGTTTCTATTGATTGGCAATTAAGATTGTTGAGTTATTTATCAGAAAATGGACATACTATATTAGTCAAGCAGCATCCTAACTCAACAGTAAGAATGCCTAGATTCTTTTTTGAATCTATTGGAGTTAAAGATATTGTCGGTAAATTTGAGGATGTTTACTATCAAGCTGACATAATTCTTACAGATTATTCTGGTTCTACAACTTTTGGTTCAGCCCTCAAGTCAGACAAGCCTGTTATCTTCATAGATTTCGGCTTTATGAAACTACATCAGAAGGAAAGAGAAGCTCTAGAAAAAGGCTGTTATGTAATAGAAGGAAAATTTTTAAATGATAACCGCGCTGATATAAATTGGAAGGATTTAAAACTTGGATTGGATAAATGTCATGAGCACAATGATCGTTCATATGTTACAACTAATTTATAATCTCTTGTGACTGCTATTTAAAACTAAGAATTTATCGAGGCTTCAAACAAAATTCTAGAATTAAATATACATTTTTAAAACTAATGAGGAAAAAAATGAAACAATTTTTACAAAAGGTAGATAGTTATGGTCTGCCACTTCTAGTATCGAGTGTTATTCGAGTCTTAATAGTTCAAATTAGAAAAATGTTTGGTATCAAGGAGCCTGTTATACGTAATATTTTTGACTATAAAATGTATTTAGATATTTACGATAAAGGTTTGTCGGCACAATTAATAAAGTATCGAAAAAGGGAAATGGACCATAAGTTTCTCCTAGACAGAACATTAACTGAAGGTAGTGTGGTATTAGATATTGGAGCTAATATAGGCTATTACGCTTTGATGGAACTAAATTTAATCGGTCCGTCAGGTAGTTTAATTGCAGTCGAGCCGTCTCCATGGAATGTTAACCTGCTAGAAAAAAATCTTGAGCTAAATAAAAAGAAAGATAATGTCAGAGTAGTGTTAGGAGCGATTTCTTCTTCTAGCGGCACTGATACGTTTCACCTTGCTTCATCTTCAAATTTAAATACATTTCAAAATTACGGAACTGTTACACAACACCTTACAGGAGAAACCATTGAAGTTAACACTTATAGAGTAGCTGAAGTATTAACTAAGGAAGAATTTGATAGAGGTATCGATCTTATTAGAATGGATGTAGAAGGTCATGAAGTAGATGTAATAAATGGAATGATGCATGAGATTAAAGCTGGAACTCTGTCACCTTCGATCATTTTTGAAACTCATCTCAGTCGATATACAAAAGAGAATGATATGGTTGCTAGCTTACAGGGTTTATTTGATTGCGGTTATTCTGTTAAGTATATTGCCTCTTCGTGGCAAGCTGGAACAGAAAGGATCAGGACCTTTGGTTACAAAGAGTTTGAATCTGTGAAAACAGATGGGTGTATTCGTTCTATATTCCAGGATATAAAACCAAAAGATGCTATTGAAATCATTTGTAATACTGGCGGAGCTAGAACGGTCTATCTAGAAAGTCCTTCCAAAATACAGAGCTCATCGTAAATCCAAAAATTTTGTTTCAACTTTCATAGCATTTTGATAAATAAAGAATTCTAGTTTGCTTGAGAATCATTTATGAAATTCCTAGACACATTAAAACTAATAAAAGATCAATTGATGTCCTCGCCTGGAACATCAGCAATTATTTTAATTTTATCTATAACCGTAGGACTTCTTGAGGCGGTAAGTATTGCCACCTTAGTTCCTCTTTTCGAGATAATTATGAATGGACGTATTGACGATTTAGCGAAATATAATTTCGTAAATTACTTTATGGAAGTTTTCGGTGTAGGTTTGACCATTTCAGGAGTATTAACTCTATTTTCTGTATTTATATTATCGAAAGGAATATTTAGTTTGCTAGCGATGTCCTACATTGGAAGAGTAGTTGTACAAATAGCCCTAGGAATGAGAGAGACTTTTCTAGAAGGACTGCTTAAATCTAATTGGCCATCGTTAGCAAGTAAAAATTCAGGCGAATTTCTTAACTCTATCAATCATGAGATACCCAAAGCAGCTTCTATTTATAGATATAGTTGTTTGCTGTTAGGATCCATTTTTCAGCTTATTGCACTAATTTTAGTACTTTATAACTTTTCTAGTTTTGCAACTTATGGAGGTATATTACTAGCTTTCTTACTTTATATTGTTCTCGGTGGGTTTATCAAATTAGCGAACGAACAGGCTAGAGACCAAGCTAATTTAACTAATAGCTTAATGTCAAGAATTCATGAATTATTGAGTAGCATTAAGGTGATAAAGGCAATGGACCTATCAAGATTTGTTTTCCCTGTAATGTTAACAGAAGCAGAAGGTATAAAGACAGCTGAGCAAAAACAAATAATTGCGACGCATGGCTTGAACTATTTACGCGAGCCAATAGTTGTCATTTTTCTTTGCCTGGGTCTATATTTTATTTTAGAAAATAATTTACTTGCTAATGAAATTTTGTTTGCTGCATTAGTACTTTTTCTTAGATTAACGCAAAGTATAGGCAAGCTACAATCTGATTATCAAACGTTTGTAGTTAACTCTCATTTCTATAATTCATTTAATGAAAAACTGAAAAAGATTCAGTCCAATAAGGAAATTCAAGGAAAATATAAGAATGTTTTATTTAAGAAATCTTTAGAATTTAAGAAGGTAAATTTCTCTCATGACTCTTATGATCTCCTAGAAGATATTAATTTAACTTTCCCTGCTAATGGGTTTATATCCATAACAGGACAATCAGGTTCTGGCAAAACGACTCTAGTAGATATGTTGCTTGGACTTTACAGACCTTCTTCTGGGTCAATTCTTATGGACGGTAGAAACCTTGAAGAAATTGGTTTTCAGAGTGTAAGAGCTCAGGTAGGTTACGTACAACAAGATCCATTTATATTTAATGAAAGTGTCTTGATGAATGTTGGGCTTTCAAATAAAGATATCTCAAGAGAGGCGGTAATTGAAGCGTTGAAAGCAGCAAAAGCCTATAGTTTCGTCGAGAATATGGTTGATGGCATTGATACAGTCCTAGGAGAAGATGGTTCTAAAATTTCAGGCGGACAGAAACAAAGAATCTCTATAGCCCGAGCATTGGCACGTAGACCAAGTATCCTGATATTAGATGAAGCTACTTCAGCGCTTGATAAGAAAACAATGCTAGACATTTTGGAAATCATAAAGAAAGTTAGTAGGGAAATATTGGTAATAGCTATTACACATCAGCAAGAGGTTCTTGATACTTCAGACAAAGTTTATTTTATTGAAGACAATAAAATTAAACCTATAACATGAAAAAGAAACGAATATTAATACCGCACTTAGAAAGTTATTACTTATTTGAATATTTATTCGAATTATCTAATAGTTTAGATAAGGCAGGGTATGAAGTTTCCATTTTGACTGCAGATAAAGAAGTTTTCGATCAATTCAACCAGACCAACGTACATGTGGATTATATTCCATCTATTATTAGATTATTCAGGAAAAGATCAGGAAACTTTGTCGTCAGAATTTTACTTTGGATTTTCGGATACATGTGGATGTTCAAAATAAAAAATCGATATGATTTCGCCATAATCCCCTGGGATAACAAGCCTTTGTGGTATTTGATACTTAAACAGTTCCCGTCGCTTACTGTACATAACACGACTAACTTAATGGATCTTGATTTTGAAATTGAATCTTATAAGTCTCCTAAGTATCACAAAATAGCAAAAACTTTAGAGCAGGTTTTGAAGATTAAATTATTACCGCGTCTAGCTGGAGTTGTTCTAAAACATAATATTTGGTGGTATTTGGATAAGTTGTTTGGTATGAAGAGTGAGAACTTAGTTCAAGGATTTTCTGGAATAGATTATATGACTGTAACAGGTAATAAAATGAAGGATGTTCTTATAGAAGCTGGACTGAATAGACAAAAAACAAAAATTTTCCCAATAGGTAATCCATCTTATGACGGCTTTATAGGTTATTCCAAAGATTTTACCAAGATAAATAAAGCTACAATTAAAAAATCTTTAGAGCTACATGATGAATCTGATTTGTATAGTATGTTCTTATCACCTTCTTTTTTTAGTAAGGAACAAGTAGACGAAGTTACAATCATTATTGAAACAGTTTTAGCTTTTGATTCTAAAGCATCTCTTTGCCTTAAGTTCCACCCCAAAACTGAGAAAAGATTCATAGAAATCTTTGATAATTTACTTTCTCAAAGGACTTCAAGGTATAAGATTATTTCAGGATCTACTGGAGATAAAGTTAATTTAGATATTGTTCTTTCTTCAAAATGCATTATCCAAAAGCAAAGTACTGTGGGCTTCATAGCAATGATGACATCAGTACCAATGATCTCATATAACCTTATTGAAACCGATTACTATGATGATATGTACAAATATATGGAAGCTTCTTGGCACTGTGAAACAGCCACAGAGGTTACAAATAAGCTAAGCGCACTAAATGATTTAGAGGAAGTTCAAAAACTTAGGGGAAAGCAGCAGACTGCTTGTTCTAATTTTTGTTTAAGAAATGATTCTGCTACAAACAGTATTGTTGAAATAATTGACAAACACTTTACTCAATAGTTATGGGTTGTTTTTGAGATGAATAAAGTTGTAAATATTTTATCCGAGGGGCCTATTTCTTATAATGGTAGAGCATTTTTGCAACCAATCATTCTTAATAAAGATCAGTTATTAGAATATTCTATCGAGGTAAACTTAATATACGAACTTAAAAATGATATATCTGATTGCGATTTATTAATTGTTGATAGTAAGTTTTTCAGAGGATGGTGGCAAACAAGAAAACAGGATCTTTTAGATAAGCTTGCTAAGCTCAACCAAGACACGAATGTTGTTTTTTTTGATACCTCTGATAGTGCTGGTTATCTTTTGGGCGAAGTTTTGCCTTTTGTTAATGCATATTATAAGCACCAGACTTTAGTTGATAAAAGTTATTATTTAAAACCAATGTATGGAAGACGCTTATTTACAGATTATTATCATAATCATAACAATATCTCTGATATTCATAGCTTTGAAGAAAAGGATATACAAGTTATTCAGAACTCTGATTTAGATAAGATAAGGGTCTTTTGGAATACCGGATTAGCAAATTACTCTTTTTTAGGAGATTATCTTGGGAAGATTTATCGTAAATTTCCTATTAAAGGAATTTTAAGGTATCCAAAAAATTTTACTAAACCATCTTCTAATAGACCTTTAGATGTACAGTGCAGGTTTGGAGTTTCCTACAACAAAGAAACTGTTGCCTTCCAAAGAAAGTCAATTGCAAAAATATTGAAGGATAGACTACAAACTGAAAAGGTAAATAGATACAAATTCTATCGTGAGTTAAAACAATCTAAAGTGGTTATTTCACCTTTTGGACTGGGTGAAATTACCCTCAAAGATTTTGAAGTGTTTCTTACAGGATCCTTACTTATGAAGCCTTATATGGACCATATGAATACATGGCCAAATTTTTACACCGAAGAAACTTTTATACCTTTTAAGTGGAATTTAAAAAATATATCTACAAAATTAGAAAATATCTTAGATAACTATCAGGATTTCATAGAGATTGCAGAAAATGGCCAGGAGATCTATAGATACCATATTGCTACAAGTGAAGGCAATATAGAATTTTTAGAAAGATTTAGAGATATTGTTTTTTATGAAGCTAAATAATTGAAGGTTGTTCATTTAATATTATTAATTTTTAATTTTACCTAACAATTTTCTTTATGTTGAACGTACTAATAAAAAAAGATCCTTCATGGATACATGCTGAAAATAAGAAATCTTTCTTATGGTTTAAGGGCTATCTTCATAATAAATCTTTAGATCAATTGTTGAAAGACTTAGTTGATCTTGAACTTGAAACTCTTACAGATTATTTATCTGATTTAGAAGGACATTTTGCTTTTATATTCCAAAATGACGAATCAACTATTGCGGTGGTAGATAGAGTTAGATCTATACCAATTTTTTATAATAAAAATGAAGTCGGTTCAAATCCAATTTTTTTAAGTGATAATAAGTCTATCAATCAAAAGGCCACTCTTTCTTTTAACATGGCTGGGTATACTATTGGTGAAGATACTTTGTATTCTGAACTTAAATGTTTAAATGCAGGACAATGCTTGATAAATAATCAAGATAATTTTCAAAGAAGTAATTATCATCGCTACCAACCTTGGCTTCCATCCCGAAAAGACTGTACCACCGAAGAGTTAGCAAAAGTAACAATTGAAATTTTAGAAAAAATGATCATCAGCCTAAATGGCAGGCAGATTATAATACCTTTAACAGCAGGAAATGATTCGAGATTAATAGCATCAGGCCTCAAACATTTAGGCTATCAAAATGTAAAATGTTACTCTTACGGAATCCCTGGAAACTTTGAAGCTGGTGTGGCTAAGATTGTATCTGAAAAGCTAGGCTATGATTTTAAATTTATACCTTTGAATTTAGGAGATGAAATAAAATTCTATCGTTCTAATGAATTTAAAGAATATTTATCATTTGCAGAAACTCTTCTTTCCGTTCCTTACTTCCAGTCCCTTTCAACCATCCCTCGATTAAAAAATTGGATAGACAAAGACGCAGTATTTGTTAACGGCCAAAGTGGAGATTTCATATCTGGAGGCCATATTAGTTCTGGATTTCTTAACAATAGAGTGCGAACAGACAAAGAAAGACTCAATATTGTGAACAGTGCAAATATAGAAAAAAATTTCAGCTTATGGGGAATTTTAAAAACAGATAGAAATATTAAGGAAATAACTAACCAATTGATAAATGAAATTCCAGCTAAATTGAATGAAGTTGAAAATGATCATGGCCTTTATGAGTACTCTGAATTTGTGAATAGACAGAGTAAGTATGTTATTAGCGGACAGAGGGCTTACGAATTCTATGGATATGAATGGCGATTACCTCTTTGGGATGATAGTTATTTAAAATTTTGGGAAAGAGTTCCGCTTGATAAGAAGTTTAATCAAAAACTTTATACTGATATGCTGAAGGAACAAAATTGGGGAGGTGTTTGGGGCAATGACATTCCTGTCAATAAAAAGACAATTAGGCCTTCCTGGATTATTCCTTTGAGAATATTGGCAAAGGGATTCTTCTTAATTTTTGGTAAAAAAAGATGGCATCGATTTGAAACAATATTCTTTTATTACTTCATGGATGTTACTAGGATGATGTGCAGTATTAATTATATATCAGTATTAAAAGCCATTTTTAAAAGACCTCGACACCATGTATCTTGGCAAGTTGAAGATTACTTAAAATCTAAAAATATCAAATGATAAAGGTTTGTTACCCATTTGTTGGAGATTCAATAGGTGGTAGTCATATATCAGCGGTTACCCTAATTAAATCTATACAAGAAACAAGAACTGATATAAAACCCCATGTGTTAGTCTTTTGTCCAGATGAATTGTTCAAAGAATTTCTAATGAAAAGCAATATTACTTTCGATGATATTGATATAAAGTTGAGTAGATTTTCTAAATTCAGTATTTTTATAGATATATTTAGATCATTTTTTAAGCTTATAAAATATATCAACAAGGCTGAGATTGATATTGTTCATACAAATGATCTTAGAATTAATCTTATTTTTCTGGTCGTTTGCAAATTTACTAGAGTCAAACATTTGTGGCATCAAAGGACATCAATGCCAAGATCAACCCTAGGAAAGCGTATATTCCTTCTTTCTGATAAATTGGTGACCGTAAGCGATTATATTCTAAATCAGATAGGTGGCCTTGCTTCAAAAGGGCAGCTTAGTAGAGTTTATAATCCTATTGACTCTTATACAGCCACCAATGAAGAGTTATTTGAGAGGGTAAACTCATTTAAAAAAAGACCCTCAGTTGTTGCATTTATTGCAAATGTAACGGCACAAAAAAAAGCTGAAGTTTTCGTCGATATGGCAAAGATTGCAATTTTAAAGAAACTCTCAAATCTAGAGTTTATTATGATTGGAAGAACGAATGAAACTTTTAGGAACCAAATACAGATCTTGAAAGATCAAGAGACACTAGATGATTCTTTTAAAATTATAGGTTTTCGTGATGATGTTGATCAGTATTTAGCTAAAGTTGATTTTCTAATCGTTCCTGCAGAAGGAGATGGATTTGGTAGAACACTTATTGAGTCAATGAAAGCTGGAGTGATTGTAATTGCCTATGAATCTGGAGGCCATAAGGAAATTATAAAGAATAATTTAAACGGTATTTTAGTAAAAAACCTTAAAGCACAAGATTTTATGGATAGTTTGCTTGAGATCATTAATAACGAGAATCTGTATCAATCATTATTATTTAATGCGCATAAGCAATCAAAATCTGTTTGTACTGTAGAACAGCACACTAAAGATATATGTCTAATCTATGCAAACATGCTGAAAGACCTTAAAGTTAATTTAGGTAATGCGTGAACTGTAAGAAAAGAAAGATGTCTTGAATTGTTATGAAGAATAGAAATTTTGAAAAAATACTCATTTTTTTGTTTGTAGCTTCTTGGGTAAATCTACCAGGTCTTATTTATGAGAAATGGTCATTGGATTCTTTAACTGCTGGTCATGGCCACAATTTAATCCCTTATTTACTTCCCTGCTTGGCATTATTCTTTGCTTATTACTTTTTTAGATCAGATTGGAGCAGTCGATTTAGTAATCCTGCATATGGAATAGCGAATATGGTCGTAAATAAGTCGACTATGGAGGATAGAGTTTTAGTGGTTTTAATAATTTATATGATTTTAATAAATCATATTACAGCAATAGCGGATTCTTCTGAGAGCAACTTAAGAATGATAATGCCTTTGATAACTGCACACTTCTTTTATTGGCTTTATAAGCGTTATTCTTATATTTCTAGAATAGACGATATGCATGATTTTTTTGGTCAATGCGTCTTTTTCTCCATTCTCATTATGTTGATCCTGCAATTATTGATGTTTATGGGCTTTATTCCTGGTCTAGTTGACATAGCTGACGCAGATACCCGAGAAAAAGTTACGAATTTAATCCAGGTTAATGGGATGCATATTGGAGATACTTCCTATACCGCCTTAATTCTCCTCTTTCTTCTTCTTTTTTATAAGATTAAGTTACCCAATTACATTATTTTTATTGGGTACGTTATTATTTTCTTAACTCTAGCAGTCAATCAAGTAAGGGGAGCATTATTACCAACAGCTATTCTCTTATTATTATATTTTTGTAACAAACTTACTGTTAGAAAGGTAATTTTTTTAGGGTTAACTTTATTAATTGGTATTAACCTCTATTTAAATAATATGGATCACAGAGTATTTTCATTTGAGTCGAGCGCTAATGAGAGGTTTATGCTTATGGAGAAAACTTTTGATATTTTTTTAGAACATCCTATATTTGGCCAAGGGTCTTATTTCGCTCAGAATTTGCGTTTCGGCTTTAATACAGGGCTAGTAGTTCATAATTATTATTTGAGATTTTTAGTATCTTACGGCGTAGTTGGTTTCGCAATATTTCTATGCTACTTGCAGCCGCTTTTCCTCAGACAGTTCAGGTATAAAGATTGGGTTGGATTATTTGTGGTTTTCTCAATTTTCTCTTTCGATGCATATTTCGTTTGGGCAATGTTAATCATAGCGACTTTTCATCAAAATGATCAAAAGCAGACATACCTTGGAGTTCAGTCAAGACAAAAGGTTAGAGAATCCTATAATGAGTAAAAAGAAATTAATTTTTATTGTACCTACCTTAAATAAAGGCGGCGCAGAAAGAGTAGTATCTTTACTAGCAAATCATTTTTCAGATGAATTCCTAGTTAGCGTAATCTCACTAGGCTCTGAAGCACCACAATATGACGTTAAGGCGGAGTTTATAAGTTTGAACTTAGGTGCCCGAAAAAACATTTATATGAAGGTGTTTAATTCATTATTAAGAGGGGTAAGAATTAGAAAAATAATAAAAAGAAAACGCCCTGATGCTGTTATAAGCTTTATGGAGAGTGCAAATATCTCAGTTATTCTAGCTACCAGGATGTTAGCTTGGGATGGATCTCTAATTGTAAGTGTAAGAAATAATCCATCTAAATTCCCTTGGTACTATCTTTGGGCTATAAAAATTTTATATAAGTTTCCTCATAAGGTCGTAGCCCCCTCTTTAGGGATTTTAAAATATTTGAAGGCGCAAATACACAATAATAGTGGTTTTGACTTTATTCCAAATCCTGTAGATTTACGAAATGTTAGAAGGCAGGCTGAGTTGCCTGAAGAAAGCACTCTTCAACTCCCCGAAAAGTATATTCTAGCTGTAGGCAGGTTAACCTATCAGAAAGGGTTTGATAGATTGATTTCTATTTTTTCAAAACTTAAGAACAAGGATTTACATCTAGTAATACTAGGAGAAGGTGAACTTAGGGCTGACCTTACAAGATTAATTGAATTTCATGAATTGGAGGGTCGTGTAATTATGCCTGGTGTTGCAGATAACCCTTTCCCTATATACCGGAACGCAGTCTGCTTAGCCCTAACATCAAGATATGAAGGATGGCCAAATGTTATTAATGAAGCTATAGCAAGTAGTTGTCCAGTTGTTAGTTATAACTGTAATTATGGGCCTAACGAAATTCTTAATAATCATAATGGCTTTCTTGTTGAGGAAGATGATGAAGAAGGGTTTATTGATGCAATTTCCGTTTTGCATGAAAACCAAGAAATTAGAGGCTCTATTATCAATAATGGCCTTAAGAATGTAAAAAAATATTCAGTAGAGAAAATTTCTCTTAATTGGTTAGAAATTGCTGGCCTAAATTAAAAATGAAAAAAAAAGTTTTACATATTATTACAACAACTGGTGTTGGAGGAGCTGAAAATATGCTCTATAAATACCTTTGTAATAGTGATAAAAATCAGATCGATCACAGTGTAATTTCCTTGAAAACAATTGATATTTTGGGTGATAAGATTAAGGAGCTCAATATACCGGTAAATGGGTTATCTCGACCAATTTATACTTTGAAAGGTATGAAGGAGTTATACGGGCTTGTTAGGGAGTTTGATCCTGATATATTGCAATCATGGTTGTACCATTCAGATTTAGTATCTTTGATTCTAAAGTTTTTTTTAAGAGCTAAACTTTGTTGGAATATAAGATCTTATAAGGTATACAAATTTAAAAGATCAACAGGTATGTTGGTTAGAGTTCTTTCATTATTTTCTAAGGTGCCTGATGTTATTTTAATCAATTCATTAGCCAGTAAAGATTATCATCATAGTATCTGGTACCGTCCAAGAAGATGGGAATATATTCCTAATGGTTTTGACCCATCAATTTTTAAAATGAGGTCGGGGATAGAGAGTGATTTTAGAGATAATTTAAATATTGCTTCTGAGGACTGCATAATAGGAATGGTATCGCGTTATTCGAGCGATAAAGATCATGATACATTTTTACGAGCCTGTTCATTAATCAATAAAGAGAGATCAAATACCCATTTTGTAATGGTTGGTGCTAATGTAGATTTTTGCAACTCTAAACTGATGAAATTAATTGATGAACTTGACATTCATCAGAACGTTCACTTACTTGGTATAAGGACAGATATTCACTTGATAATGCCATGCTTTGATATTGTTTGCTCATCATCGCTTGATGAAGCATTCCCAAATGTTATTGGAGAAGCGATGTCTGCAGCAGTCCCTTGTGTAGTAACTGACGTAGGAGATTGTGCATTATTGGTTGGAGATACAGGAAAAATAGTTCAATCAGGAAGTCCAGAGCATATGTCCGCTGCATGTCTTGATTTATTAAAATTACCTAAAGAAGAGCTTAATGATCTTGGTGTTAAAGCGAGAGACAGGATCATGCAAGAATTCTCAATTCAAAAAATTTCAGTTAAATATGACAGCATTTATTTGGGTCTATAGTCATCACTCTGAGGGAACATCCCTGAATAAAATAAGAATAAATGCTTAAGAGTATCGCTTTAAATATTTTATCAACTTTGGTAAAAAGCAGTTTATCGAAGCTGATAATAATGATCATTGTTAGGCTAGTATATTTTTATGAGAAAAACGATAACGAAGTAAATAAAAAAACAATCCTAGTTTTAAATAGCGAGAGATTTAACCAAGATTTAATTAGCCTTACCTCAGATAGTCGAATTAGGTTGTTGATCTTACCCTCAAGAATACAAACTCTAATTAATTCACTTTTTTTAGATAGAAATCAAAGTTATGAAGTTAGTAAATATTTAAAACCGGATAATGAAGTAAAAGAACTAGTTAAATTTATATCGAGACTGATTATTGCCTTGGATAGAAGATATAATTTATGTGGCGTTCTTACTTGTTCATTTTACTATCGACAAGACTTACCTTATCAATCATCTTCTCTTCAAACAAATATACCCTATTACGTGCTTTTCAAGGAATACATGAAAGATGATTGTATAGTTGATTTAAATATTGAAAGATTTCAAAAACGTGGATACAAATTTCTTGGAAAAAAAATATTTGCTGCAAATAGCAATATAAAACATATTCTTATAGAGGCAGGTGTGTGCACTAAAGACCAAGTAAGTATTGTTGGATCACCTCGCTTTGATAGTGTCTTCAGAGGCTCTAATCTTGTAGACAAAGGAGCTCAAAAAATTATTACTTTATTTTCCTTTCTTCATTCTTCAGGCGGGCTACAAGTAAATGATTCTACTAAAGGCAACTTCTTTAGTGATGACCCTGAAGTTGGTTTTTATCATTTATTCGATCACGTACATGCAGCTATTGCAGAATTAGCTCTTGAGAACCCAAAAAACTTATTTTATATAAAAACTAAATGGGCTGGACCGTGGTTTGAAAGGATTGCTTCATCAATAATGCAAAATACAGGTATAGATATAGAAAATATACCCAATCTTCTTTTAGACTCGGAAGAGGATGCGCAATCCTTAATTTTAAGGTCTTCAGTTATAGTTGCCTTTAACTCTACTACAGTATTAGAAGCTTCTCTTTTGGGAAGAAATCTAATAACACCTATATTTTGTGAAGCTAAGGAGAAATATCTTGATACTAATGTTTACTTTAAAGAATTTTTAGGCTCGCTAACAACAGCCTCTAGCAAAGAAGATTTAAAAAATAAAATTAAAGTTTTTCCTTCAAATGAAGTTTACAATAAAATTCCAGAGAAGATGGTAAGTAAGTTTATTCATTCTTTCGATGGAAAATCAGGAGAGAGAATAGTCAATGAAATCTCACGAAAAGACTAAAGCAAGAAAAGTTTGCTGTGTAATAACTGCAAGGCCTAGCTATGCAAGAGTAAAAAGCTTACTTCAAGCAATCAAAGATCATCAAAAATTAGAATTACAACTTGTCTTAGCAGGTTCAGCTCTAGTAGATAGATATGGCAATGTGGCAAGAACTATAGAAAACGATGGATTTTCTGTATCTGAAAAAATTTACAATGTCTTAGAAGGAGAAAGCCAATCATCCATGGCTAAAACTACAGGTATTGCGATTATGGAACTATCAACTACCTTCAGTAATTTAAAACCAGACATCGTAATTACAATCGCAGATAGATTTGAAACTATAGCCACCTCAATAGCTTCAAGTTATCAAAATATACCTCTTGCTCATGTTCAAGGTGGTGAAGTAACTGGAAATATAGATGAAAAGGTAAGACATGCAAATACTAAGCTTGCAGATTTACATTTTGTTGCATCTGCTGATGCTGAAACCAGAGTTATCAAAATGGGAGAATCCAAAGATTCAGTCTTTAATACAGGATGCCCTTCAATGGATCTTGTTTATGACGTTATGAATTCCAAGATGATGGAATTTGACCCAATTGAAAAGTATGGAGGAGTTGGCAAAGAAATAAACTTTTCTGACGGCTATATTGTAGTCATGCAGCATCCTGTAACGAATGAATTTGAATACTCTAAGGATAATATTCTTAAAACATTAAGAGTTGTTGATAATCTAAATATCCCTACCTTTTGGTTCTGGCCTAATGTCGATGCAGGAAGTGACGGAACTTCTAATGGCATCCGCACTTATAGGGAACTATATGATCCAGATAATATATTCTTTTTTAAGAACATGGATCCTGAAGACTTTCTGGTCCTACTTAAAAATTCAAAATGTTTAGTAGGTAATTCAAGTGCGGGTATTAGGGAGTGCGGAATGCTAGGGGTGCCTGTTATAAATATTGGCTCTCGACAAAATAAGAGGCAAAGAGCAAAAAATGTCATCGACTGTGACTACGTTGAAAAAGATATTGAAGATTCTATCAAAACACAGATTAATAAAGGCCATTTCAAATCTGAAAGTATTTACGGAGATGGTTTTGCCGGTAAGAGAATTGCTGAAATACTATCAGAATGTAAACTTTCCTTCAGTAAAACCATTTCTTATTAATGGTGCAATAGAGCAAGAGTATTGTTCATGAATATAATAGCAGTGGTACCAGCGCGTTCGGGCTCAAAAGGACTCCCTAATAAAAATATTGCTATAGTCAATGACATGACATTAATAGAAATAGCTATAAATGTTGGATTGAATTGCAACTTAATTACTGATGTATATATTTCTACGGATTCTAATGAATATACAGATATTGCTGAACGCGCAGGAGCCAAGTCTAAAGGTTTAAGAAAATCTTACCTTTCTGATGATAACGCAAAGAGTGTAGACGTGGTCATCGATTTATTAGAGAGTTTAGATGAGAGCTATGAGTATCTAGTTTTGCTACAACCTACTTCACCAATTAGAGAACCTGGCGATATCGAAAAAATGCTTAATAAAATCATTATTAATCATGCAGATGCTTGTGTTTCCGTAAGCCAACTTATTGAACCTCATCCATATAAGCTTAAATTAATATCAGAAGAAGGCTTCTTAGAGCCTTTTATGGTTGAGGGATCTGAAGTCCCAAGACAATCATTACCCCCTGTCTATGCTCTAAACGGTGCCATTTACGTAATAAAGGTTGAAACTTTACTAAGGGACAAGACCTTCTTCCCTCCGAAGACTTTACCATACCTTATGAATGATAATATCAATATAGATAGCGAGGAAGATTTAATTTTTTTAAAAGCGATGACAAAATCAGATAAGATTAAGATTTGGGATAAAAACTAAGACAACTATTTTAATTATGGATTTTAAATTTGGAAAAAAATATATTGGAGATGCAAGAAAGGCTTTTTTAATTGCTGAGGTTGCTCAAGCACATGATGGATCTCTCGGATATGCACATTCTTTCATAGATGCGGCGTCTGAAGCTGGAGTGGATGCAGTAAAATTCCAAGCTCATTTTGCGCAGTATGAATCTACTCTTGATGAACCTTTTAGGGTTAATTTCTCATACGAGGATAACTCTCGTTACGACTACTGGCAACGAATGGAATTTACGAAGGAACAATGGGTAGGGTTAAAAGATCATGCGGAAAGCAAAGAATTAGAATTCTTATGTACACCTTTTTCTTCTTATGCTGTTGATTTGCTTGATGACATAGGCGTAGTAGGATGGAAAATAGGTTCAGGTGATGTTGGCCAGAAGTGGTTATTAGAACAAATAGCTCAAACTAGAAAACCAGTAATTTTCAGTACGGGTATGAGCTCTATAGAAAGTGTGGATTCAATATACAAATACTTTAAAAATAAGGAAATTGATTTCAGTATACTGCAGTGTACCTCTATGTATCCTACTCCCCTTGAAAATACAGAAATAGATGTTTTTTTGAATTACATGCAAATGTATGATGTCCCTATAGGTCTATCAAATCATAGCGGTACAGTATGGCCTGCAGTTTATGCTATCGCATTAGGTGCTAAAGTTATTGAGGTTCATATAAAGCTTAATGATTTTTCCTTTGGCCCTGATACATCCTCTTCATTATCTGTTGAGCAGTTAAAGACCATTGTTGAAGCTAGAGAGGCATTTTCAGTCATAGAAGATTCTAAAAATCAAGAGAGTTTAAGTTTAGATAGTTTAAATAATGATAAACAAATGTTTTCAAGAAGTGTGACCCTTAATTCTAGTTACACTAAAGGAACAATAATCAAAGAGAACATGATTTTAATGAGAAAGCCTGGCTCAGGTATTCCTGAATCAGAAGTACCAAATTTAATAGGCAAGACACTGTGTCGAGACTATGATTCTAACTATCTACTAGACCCATCTGACCTTGAAACGTCGTAACATTTCTTTTTATACCTCTATATCCAATTTAATAAGGGTTTTTTTAACTTAAACATGTGCGGCATTGCAGGCTTTCTCAATTATCCTCAAGGAAATATAGGAAATATTCAACAATCATTATTTCATCGAGGGCCTGATGCTCAAACATCTTTTACTTACAAAAGTCTTGATTTAGTTCACACGAGACTATCTATTCAAGACATTTCTCAAGGTAATCAACCTTTTATAATTGGTGACTGGGTTATTATTTTCAATGGAGAAATATATAACCATTTAACTTTACGTAATAAGTTAGTTGATCATGTATTCAAGACTCAATCAGATACAGAAACTTTATTAGCGCTTTATATTAAATATGGAATTTCTGCTCTTGATATGTGTGATGGAATGTTTGCCTTTGCAATTCTAGATAGAAATTCAGGACAGTTATTTTTAGGAAGAGATAGATCGGGAAAAAAACCTCTTTATTACTATAAAAAAAATAGGACATTTGTTTTTGCTAGCGAACTTAATGCTATTAATGAGTCAGTTGCTGAACTGAAAATTGATGATAAAGAGATTTATTCATATATTAGAAATGGTTTTTTTTATGGAAACAAAACCCCCTTTGAAAATACTTACGAAGTAGCTCCAGGATGTGTTCTTTCCATATCAATAGACAATCTAAATTTAACGAATAAACGTTACTTTGATCCATTTAGATATTACAAAAAAGAAAAAATAAATGATCTAGATTCGGCATTAAGTTTAGTTGATCAATCTTTACGCAAAAGTGTCGAGAGTCGATTATTGTCTTCAGATCTAGAGGTTGGAGCCTTTCTCAGCGGCGGAATTGATAGTTCTTTGATTGTGGCCATAGCGAGTGAATATGTTAATTCTTTAAAGACGTTTACTGTAAAATTTGACAACGTTTTTGACGAATCTGAATTAGCTAAATTAACTGCTAAAAAATATGGAACCTCTCATACAGAGATTAGTATTTCAATGAAACTTAAGGAAGACGTTGAAAAAATTCTTACCGGTTACGGAGAGCCCTTTATGGACAGTAGCGCAATACCAAGCTATTACGTTAGTCAGGCAGCAAAAAAACATGTTTCCGTTATTCTTAACGGTGACGGGGCTGATGAACTATTTGGCGGTTACCGTAGATATGTTCCTATTGCTAATAATTGGATAGCAATTTTTAAATATTTTTCATATCTTATTAACTTCTTACCTAAGCCGAATTTAAAACAGTCCTATTACAATTATTTATATAGACTTTTGAAGATGTCTGGAAAGCAAGGCACCTCATTTTATAATAGTGCCACAAATGATTTATTTGAAGATCTTTATAGATTTGAAGTTAATGATACTTTTAATGACATGGAGAGATTTATCCAAAAAATAGACCAGGAAGAAGTATCCGACCTTTCCAAAATTTTGCTAAAAGACTTCCATCTCATTTTACCAAATGACCTGCTGAAAAAGATGGATATTGCTACTATGGCTCATTCGCTTGAAGGTCGAAGCCCTTTCCTGAGTAAGGACATGCTTGAATTAGCTCCAACTTTAAACGATAAATTCAAAGTCAAAGGACTAACAACTAAAGTAATTTTACGTGAGCTAGGTAAAACTTACCTACCTAAGCCTTTAATTAATCAACCTAAAAGAGGATTTGAAGTACCTTTAACAGAATGGGTAGAGGGAGATTTAAGAGAAAATTTAATAGATAGAGTTAATTCCGATAGTTATGCAAAATCTTTTCTTCCAGGAGCCTTCATTAACAATCTAGTTGATAGGAAATTGGATGTTTCGGATGATAGACGTGCAAAAATACTCTGGACGCTTTATTGTTTAGAAGTATGGAAAAGTAACCTGACAGAGAAGAAGTACCAGTCTCATTAAATTACTTCATTATCTTTATACTATAAAATTCTTCTTTCTTATAAATTTAGTAGATAATTATGGATTCTAAAGAATGAAAATATGTCAATTATGCGCGGTAGATTTTACCCTCAAAAAATTTATTTTACCTTTAGTTGATGCGCAAATAAACGCTGGTCATGATGTCGTGTGTGTGTGCTCTGAAGGGCAATACACTAAAGACTTAAGAGATGTTGGATATAGTATTGAATCTATCTCCATTTCTCGTAGTTTCAATATCTTTAGACACATTAGTTCAGTTTTTAAATTGTATCAATTTTTAAAACGCAATTCGTTTGATGTATTGCATGTCCATACCCCAGTGGCAGCCATGATTGGTCGTCTGGCAGGTTTTCTAGCTAGAGTTCCTTTAGTGATTTATACCGCACATGGTTTTTATTTCCATGAAAATATGAACTTACTTCAAAAATCTTTCTTTATTTCATTAGAATTTATTTTTGGTTTAATTACTGATGTAGTGTTTACGCAAAGTGAAGAAGATGCTCATAGCGCTAGGCAATATAAAATAAGACCTAAAAAACACATTTATGCTATTGGCAATGGAGTTGATATTAGAAAATTTGATCCTTCACAGAAATATAACTCGCAAGAGTTAAGAAAGAGTCTGAGTATTCCTCAAGACTCATTTGTGATTGGTGTGATATGCAGGTTAGTTAAGGAAAAGGGAATAGATGAATTTTTAAAAGCTGCACAAGAGATCAATTTAACTAATAAGAATTGCCATTTTTTGATAGTTGGAGAAAGGCAGGCTCATGATCATGCTCAAGGTATTGAAGATTCTATAAAATCTGCTGAAAAAGCTTTGGGTAAAAATCTTATACTTACGGGGTATCGATCAGACATCCCCCAGTTATTAAAAATAATGGATTTATATGTTCTTCCCTCCTGGAGAGAAGGTATGCCAAGAAGCATTATAGAAGCCATGATGATGAGTTTACCAGTATTAGCTACTGATATTAGAGGTTCAAGAGAGGAAGTTATCCATAATCAAACTGGTCTACTAGTTCCTGTCAGATCTCCATGTCTGCTTGCAAAAGCTATGACCCAGTTAATTAATAACCCTAAGCTAGCAAAGAACATGGGTGAGAATGGTAGAAAACGTGCTCTGAAGTATTATGACGAAAAAAAGGTCATTGACTTACAATTAGATATAATTAATGGGTATTCGGATAAGCTTAAGTTTAATTAAAATTGAATAGATATAAGAATCTATTTTGCCGAGAAGATTAATGAAACGTTCTTTTGACTTAATATTAGCAATTTTATTGATTATTTCTTTATTCGTTCTGATGATGGGCATTGCCATGCTAATAAAGTTAACGTCCAAAGGATCAGTTTTATATTGGTCAGATAGGGTTGGTCTAGATAATATAATTTTTAAAATGCCTAAGTTTAGGTCTATGCGTATTGGGACACCTTCATTAGCTAGTCATCTTATGACTGATCCCGCATCTTTTGTAACTCCTGTAGGAGCTTTACTTAGGCGATTAAGCTTGGATGAGCTTCCACAATTATATTCAGTTTTAGCTGGTGATATGAGTTTTGTTGGTCCTCGTCCGGCCCTTTTTAATCAAGAAGATTTAATAAAATTGAGATCCGATAACGGAATAGCTCAACTAAAGCCTGGGATTACTGGCTGGGCACAAGTAAACGGAAGAGACGATTTATCGATAATTAAAAAAGTTAATTTTGAAAAAGAGTATTTAGAAAAAAGATCACTTTCTTTTGATTTATATATAATTTGGCTAACAATAAAAAAAGTTATATATAAAGATGGTGTTTCTCATTAACCGATATAGGATTCAATTGACTATAAAAGAAAAATTATTAAATGCACCAAGAGAATTCAAAGTCTTTATTGTAATTTTGTCCGATCTATTTTCTTTATTTGTTGCAACTTACTCTTCAATTTTAGTAAGTAATATAGACATTTATAGTTTAAATTTTATACAGATAACAAGACTTCTTTGGATTCCTTTCTTCTCAATCTTTGTCTTTTATATTATTGGCGTCTACAGGTCTATAGTTAGATATATTGATTTTTCATTGATTTATAATATTTTAAAGGGGTTAATCTTAGTCTTTGTATTAAACTTTTTTTTAAAAGAAATATTCCTTTTTGTTATTCAGAAAGTAAATTATGTTGATACTAATATTCCTGTTTCTTTAATCTCTATTTACGGTTGGTTCACTGGATTAACTTTAGCAATCTTTTTGTTAATTGGGTCTAGACTATTAGCAAACTATTTATTATCAAATAATAGATCTGAGAAAAGGGTGGTAATTTATGGAGCAGGGTCTGCAGGTATACAATTAGCAAGCGCCTTAAGAGTAAGTAAAGAAATGCAGCCTATTGCTTTTATTGACAGTAATCCTTCTTTGCAAGGCACTTATTTAGGCGGAATCAAAGTCCTTAAACCTCGAAGACTGGAGAAGTTAGTAAGTAGAAACAAAGTTGATGAAGTGTTGATTGCGATGCCTTCGGCATCTAAAGCAGTTCTAAGGAGTCTCCTAAAAAATATTGAAAACCTGGCTGTTAAGGTAAGGATTTTACCTGGTTTGGCTGAATTAGCCCAAGGGAAAGTATTAGTGTCGGAACTAAAAGAAGTTGAAATTTCAGATTTACTTGGAAGATATGAAGTAGAAGCAAATCAACAACTCTTAAATAAAAATATAAAAGATAAAGTAGTATTAATTACTGGAGCTGGCGGATCAATAGGGTCTGAAATATCTAAGCAAGTTTGTTTTAATCATCCCAAGAAAATAATAATTCTAGATTCTAATGAATATTCTCTTTATATCTTAAGAAATGAAATACTGGAATTCTTACCTGAAGAAATGCTTCACACAATCTTAGCTAATGTCACTGATAAGAATAGACTAAAAGAAATTTGTAAAGTTTTTAATGTAGAAACTATCTATCACGCAGCCGCGTATAAGCATGTACCTCTAGTAGAAGAGAATCCTTTTGAAGGAGTTATAAATAACATTTTTGGAACTCAGTCATGTGTACAAGCTGCTATTGAAGCAGGCGTGGATACATTTGTCCTAATTTCAACAGATAAAGCAGTGCGTCCTACAAATATTATGGGTGCAACCAAAAGGTTTTCAGAAATGATCTTACAGTCTTTATCCAAAAATAATAAATCAACGAGAATGACAATGGTTCGATTTGGAAACGTTCTTGGATCATCAGGTTCTGCCATACCTTTATTCCTTGAACAAATTAGACAAGGAGGACCTGTAACGGTTACACATCCAGAAGTTATAAGATATTTTATGTCTATTTCTGAAGCTTCTGAACTAGTTATTCAAGCAGGAGCTATGGGAGAGGGAGGCGACGTTTTTGTATTAGATATGGGAGAGCCTGTAAAGATTGTTGAATTAGCAAAAAGGCTAATCAGGCTCAGCGGTTTAGAATTAAAAGATGAAAAAAACCAAGAAGGAGATATAGAAATAGAATTTACTGGCTTGAGACCTGGAGAAAAACTTTATGAAGAGTTGTTAATAGGAGAAAATGTTAGCACTACCCAGCATAAGCAAATCTTTAGAGCAGAAGAAGATACTTTAAGTAAAAAAGAGTTACAAGATTATCTTGATCAACTATCACATGCCCATAAAAATTTAGATGTTTTAGCTTTAAAACAGATTTTACAAGATGCTGTACAGGGTTTTGTACCTGAAAAAGATATTGTAGACATAATTCATGTTCAGAAAAAAAGTAATTTAGTGAAATAAAGTTTTGTTTACTTATATAGACTCTATTCAAGATTTAGATTTTTTAAATAAAGAGCTTTTGCAGAAGACTTTTTTGGGAGTTGATACTGAGTTCAGAAGAACCTCTAAAAATAATATGAAATTAGGCTTGCTTCAAGTAAATGATGATGAAGAAATCTATCTGATAGATACTATCCTTATTGAAGAACCTAAAGAACAATGCAGCTTTCTTTTTTCTGATTCCGTAACAAAAATTTTTCATTCTTGCAAAGAAGATATAGAAGCTATTTATTCATGGTCCGGTAGAGTTTTAGTTAATTTGTTTGATACCCAATTAGCAGAAGCATTCTTGGGAGGTAATTATTCAATAGGTTATCAACCATTAGTTGAACAGAGGTTGGATATAATTTTAGATAAAAATGAAACTAGATCTAACTGGATAAGAAGGCCTTTAACAGATTCTCAACTAAAATATGCTGCGGCAGATGTTGAATTTCTTGTTTATTTATTTTTGGAGCAAAGGGAGTTATTAAAAGATACGAAGAAATTAGAGTGGCATAATGAGGAAATAAGGCTACTAATTCCTAAAGTCCTTTGTTCTTCAAACAACAACGAAACCATAATTAGTAAATTAGATAAATCAGAAGAGAATCAATTGTTAAATAAATTTCATGAGATTGTTATAAATATTTCTGATAATGAAGGCATCAATCCAACTTTATTCTTTTCTAAAAAGAACCAAAGAGATTTTATTAGGATATGTTTTAATAAAGGTCTCCATGAAGCTTCTTTAAACTTATCAAAATGGAGGAGAGATTTAATCCTTGATCCTCTAAAAAATATTCTAGAGGGTTATTAACAGTGCAATGGCTTTTTTATATTCTTCTTTCCACATGTTTTATTTTGCTTTTTAAAAGTATTTTTAAAGTTAAGCTTATTTTTCCACTATTCATAATCTTTATAATTTTGATCACGCCTGCTCAAATAGAATCGGGTTCTCAAAATTACGCGCCTTCTGTATTTACTTTTTTCTTTAACTTATTATTTGAAAGGGATTATTCTTTAAAGCCATTAAGACCAATTGCAATCAGCTTACCGGCTTGTACAGTTATCTATTGGAGCTTTACTTTGGTTAAAAGAAGATTCTTTTAATTTTCATATTTTCTAAATTAATAATCCCTAAAGCGTTATTTCCTTCAAAAAAACCAGCAGATTCCCCAGGATTAAAAAAAAGTATTTGATCCTTTATCTCTTCCTTATACCTGTGAGTATGACCAAATAATACTAAATCTATATTTTTATTTTGATTTAAAAATTCTTGTATAGGGTCAGGTTCATGAAAAATTACAATTCTTTTATTATAAATATTTATTAAGAAAGGAGGTTCTTGGAATCTAAAATTTAGTAGTTCACAGACTTCTCTAAGACCTTCCTCATTTCTATCATTATTACCGAAAACACCAATGAGTTCACAATTTAGATCAGAGAACTTTTCTAAAGTAGAAGCCTTGCTTATATCCCCTGTGTGAATAACTAAATCTACTTTCTCTTTATTAAAAATATCAATAATAGCTTTAATATTTTTAATATTGTTGTGCGTATCGCTTACGACACCAACAATCATCAATATAATTTTAGGCTTTTTCGAGAATATGAATTCCGCAAGCGCTTCCTAATCCAATCACATGAGTTAATCCTATTTTTGCTCCCTCTACTTGCCTTTCGCCAGCTTCGCCTCGTAGATGCGTACAAACTTCATATATATTAGCTATACCAGTTGCACCCAGTGGATGTCCTTTAGAAAGAAGACCTCCAGATACATTAACTGGTACTCTGCCACCTAATTCAACTTCTCCTTCGTCAATTAGTCTTCCTGCCTCCCCATCTTCACATAGACCTAAATTCTCATAATGAAGCATTTCTGCTGTTGCAAAACAATCGTGTAGTTCTACAAGATCGATATCATCCGCTCCTAATCCAGCCATTTCATAAGCTTCTTTAGCAGCTTTTCTGGTGCACGAATTAACATCAGGCATAACTAGATCTCTTTCTTGATAAGGGTCACTAGTTAAAACAGAGGCTTTAACTCTTACAGCCCTCGACATGCCAAGTTCTTTAGCTTTCTTTTCTGATACAAGAACTGCCGCAGCAGCTCCATCAACATTCACAGAGCACATAAGTTTCGTATTTGGATAAGAAATCATTTCAGCGTTCATTACTTCATCAAGAGGTGTCTCAATTTGATATCTAGCTTTTGGATTCATGGTTGAATGATGATGATTTTTTACTGAGATTTTTGCAAACTGTTCAAAGGTAGTTCCATATTCTCGTGAATGTTCCATACCAGCTTCTGCAAAAACTGCTGGCATTGTCCCAGAACCCAACAATCCTTCTTTTGGTATACCTTTTCCTCCTCCAGCACCTCCTAACAAACCAGTTCCCATTTGTTCAACTCCTACAGCTAAAACCACATCATATAAACCAGCTTTAATTGAAGTCCAAGCTTCCCTGAAAGCGGTTGCGCCTGTAGCACAAGCATTAGAGCAATTAACAACTGGAATTCCTGTTTGTCCACTTTCTTGCAAAATCCTTTGCCCAACCATTGCATTGGCTTGACCTAAATTACCACAATAAAAGGCTTCCATAT
>MDSX01004423.1_pt1 | contig 53703 bp, 36 predicted proteins | sample 811141 | NCBI WGS metagenome assembly MDSX01 (sample SAMN05326642, study PRJNA326480) | marine metagenome | isolation source: seawater | place: Atlantic Ocean: South East | collected 2010 | reverse complement strand
TATGAAAAAGTACCTTTTGCTATTATTGCTCCCGTTAAGTTTATTTGCCCATGGTGCATCAAGTATTATGGCACCCACTGTTTATGATTTGACAGGAGCAATTCAAGAGGGACAGAAAGTGGTGTCTCTAATATCTGATCAAGCTGAAGTAGCCGAATACACTCTAAATCCAGAAAATAACTATCTAACCATCACTACTCCGGCCACCTTTTATTATGCACTATTGGCAGACTCTGCGGGTGCAATGATCTGTCTTTATTTAGGACCTCAGAATGTGGGGAGTACAGAGTTGTTTATAGAAGAGGTCGCTCCAATGCATACGTCACCAGTTACCGCTGGTTTGAAGGCAGCGGGCCGCGGAACTTTGATTTCTTTAGGGACGGGTACAACAATAGTTTTGGTTGCTATAGCTATGGCAAGAAGTTCTTCTGGGGATTCTTGGACACCGGTTTTCGTCGCTGCATTAGGTTTACTTGTCGCGATTGCCGGAACGGCATTGTCATTGGTAGTTGGTGCCGCAAAAGGGATACAGACCTCCGTGGTGAATAATATTGATATGCGACGAAGACACAAAGCATCTCGCAGAAGTTCTAGCGGTACAAGTTTTGTGGTTTTGCCAATGGAACTAGAGGAGTTACCCGAAGAGTTTCGAATTCCGTTATTAGAAGGGCATTCGTAAATTTAGAATTCTTCGTTGAAAGCCTCGACTGCACCAGGGAAGTCAATAGAGTTGGGTACGCAATCAACATCAATATTTAATGTTCCCTTTGGACGATCAAAAGGCTCCATGCTAATTCCAAGTTGAGGGTTTGAATAGTTTTTTTTCATGTAAACTCCCCAAATAGGAAGAGCAGAGGTAGCACCCTGTCCGTAATAGGTTCCCCAGCCGCCTCCAAAATGAGCCGCACGATCTTCACAACCGGCCCAAATCCCCGTAATTAGATTAGGGACAGCTCCCATAAACCAAGCATCTGAATTGTTTTGTGTGGTGCCTGTTTTACCTGCTATTTCATTTGTAAATGAATAGGGGTAACCTGTAACTGCTTTATTTCGATAATATTTTTCACCATAGTTGTGACGTAAGCGCTGGCCAGTTCCGTCTTCAGTAACTCCCATCAATAGTTTAAGAATGGCATAAGCTTCCTTTTCCCCCATAACTTGATGAGTTTCTGGAGTGAATTCTTCAAGAACAACTCCGTTTTTATCTTCAATCCTTGTGATCATAATCGGCTGCACGTAGCGTCCTTTGTTTGCAAAAGCAGTGTAAGATCCAACCATTTCAAAAACACTAAGATCTACTGTTCCTAGTGCTATGGAGGGCACTTCAGGGATATCGCCAGTAATGCCCATTTTCTTTGCCAACTTAATTACCGGCCTAGGACCTATTTGCTTCATCAAAAAGGTGGTGACCGTATTCATAGAATTAGCTAACGCATGCTTTAGAGACTTGGTACCTCCGTACTTATCGTCAGAATTAGCTGGACACCAATCCTCCATTAAACCATATTCACCTTTTTCAATACAAATCTTTGCGTTGGGTACTTGCATACAGGGACTATAGTTTTTCTCAATGATGGCAGAAGCATATACAAAGGGTTTGAAGGTTGAACCAACTTGCCGTTTACCTTGCTTTACGTGGTCGTATTTAAAATATTGGTAGTCATTACCGCCAACCCAAGCCTTTACGAATCCTGTTTTAGGTTCCATTGACATCATCCCTACCTGATAGATTCCTTTATAGTACATAATGCTATCACGTGGACTCATTGTTGTATCAATATCACCTTCCCAACTGAAAACGGTCATTGGAATTGGAGCGCTGAATACCGAATTGATACTGTCCTTACTTACTCCTCGCTTCTTCAAGCCCTTGTATCTTTGTGTTCTGCGCATGGCTTGGTCTACTATTTTTCGAACGTTGCCTGCTGGGTCGTTATCAAAATAAAAAGGGCCGTACTTTCTGTCCTCTTTGATAATATCGAAAATACGCTGCAGATTACTCATATGTTCACTAACGGCCTCTTCCGCATTTCGCTGCATTTCCGCATTTATGGTCGTGTAAATCTTAAGACCACCAGTATATAAGTTTAAATCGTTGCCTGTGCGTTTTTCATGCGCTTTGATCCACCCTTTCATATACCCTCTTAGGTACTCACGGAAATAAGGTGCCAAACCAGCGGTATGACTTTGCGGTCTAAATTCTAGATGTATGGGTAATTCTTTCAGGCTATCCTTTATTTCTTCTGAAATGAAACCATTTTTCACCATTTGTACAAAAACTTGGTCGCGACGCTGTTTTGATTGCTCTGGATATCTTCGTGGATTGTAAAGGGATGGGTTTTTGGCCATGGCTACAAGCACGGCTGCTTCTTCTAATTGAAGATCTATAGGTTTTTTATTGAAGTAAACTCTGGCAGCGGAATTAATACCAACCGCTTGATAAAGAAAGTCAAATTGGTTCAAGTAGAGGGCTATGATTTCTTCTTTGGTGAACGCACGTTCTAGTTGAGCTGCGATAATCCATTCACCTAGTTTTTGTCCAATTCGTTCAATGATATTTTGAGCAGGTTCATTGAATTGCATTTTAGCGAGTTGTTGTGTCAATGTAGAACCACCGCCTTTACTTCCCAATCCAGATATTGCACGAGCAAGCGCTCGCGCATCAATTCCACTATGGCTAAAGAAACGCTCGTCTTCTGTGGCTACCAATGCATTGATTAGATTGGGTGATATTTCTTCATAAATCGCTGGCGTTCGATTCTCATAAAAAAATGTCCCCAATACCTCATTGTCTTCTGTGATGATTTCCGTGGCTAATTTTGTTTCGGGATTGGCAATCTGCTCAATAGAGGGGAGTTCTCCAAAAGCACCAATTGAGGTAAGATACAATGCCAAAGCAAGCCCCCATACGGGGCCGGTAATCACGAACAAGGTTAGAAACACCTTTGTAGTGTTTTTTCTTGTTTTGGGTTTTTCTCTTTCCTTAGCCATATTCAAAAATAACGTTTAGCTGTGTGCTTCGTTAGCGTAAAATAAGAACTTTTCCTTGTGCTGTAATCTCTCCCAAATCGTCAGTTGCATAGATTAGATATACCCCTGATGCTACCGTTGAGCCGTCTATTTTTGTGCCGTTCCACTGTGCTTGACCACCCGCAGCTTGCAGATCGTTAACTAGTGCCCCGCTGACATCAGTGATTTTAATTCGGGCATCACTACTGTTTCCTTGAATGAACAAAGGCCCCGTATAGCCAGGCCTAACAGGGTTTGGATATACCGCCAATTCTGGGACTGAGCCTAAATAACCTGGTGTAGCGGTTCCCCTATACCCTATAAGGCCTGCATCCGTAGCGATTATAACTTCTCCTGTATTTGGATCTGTTGCAATACTGAGTATGGTATTACTCAATAAAGGACTATTTTCTGCGGTGAATTGATGAATAGTTTGCAATCCATCTGGACTAACAAGGAAGAGTCCAGCCCCACGGGTACCCAGCCATTTTTGATTTCCACCATCCACATGAATGGCACTCACAGGGTTTTCTCCAAGTAGCTTTTGAACCACGCCATCCTCTTCAAATAAAATAGGTCTTGCATCACGATTCCCTGAACCGTCAAAAACATTATCAGGGCTGTATAGAACAACTAAGCCTTCATCAGTTCCAATCCAAAGTTCACCGTCGTGATCAAAAGCCAAGCTTAGCACTTTGTCTGAGGGAAGATTACCACTTTGAACACCACTGCTTATTTTCCTTTTGATTCCAACACCATTTTCTTCAGTATAGCCGTAAATACCATTGGTACGGCTTTGAATGAAAATCATTCCGTCTTTGGCTACAATATCCTTTAGAGCAACGCCATCTGCACCAGGAGAAAGGCTGTAACTGGCAAATTCACCTTCTTGACTAATGCTATATAGAGGTGTGTTTACTAGGGATTGAACCCCCCATAAAGTTCCGTTTTCATCAAATGTGATTCCTCCTGCGCGAAGATCAGAAGCGTTTCCGCCAACGCCTTTTAGTACGCCGCCGGTATTGGTCGTATTAAAAAAGGCCACTGTATCTAATGATTCAGGCTCCCCAATACCCTCCAGTTTGACTAAGCCTTTGCCCCAAGAACTCAAGTACATTTCAATTTCTCCTGTGCCTGATATCTTGAAAGCTGCATCAACAATGTCGGTTACACCAAAAAGGTTTTCATTACTCAAATTGATCCATTCTTGGTCTGTGTATATGCTTGCTCCGTCTGCAACAAATGTTCTTGTCCAAAGATCTGTTAATGCGCCTGGTGCAAGTATCACACCGCCAAAACTCATAGGTCCACCAGGGTTTAGGGCATTAGAGAAGGTGAAATTTCTGCCTTCGCCATAACTAATGACTTTATAAGAGCGGTCACTAAAAGGGGAAGGGGGAAGAAACCGTTTTACCTTATTTCCCTCACGCACTCGGATAAGACCTGTTCTGAAGTTGCCAATATAAATGGACCCATCATTTTCGTTGTGGACCGCACAAATTGGCCGAAGCACACCGGGTGCAAAAAGTGCATTGGAGATATTCAATGAATCTCCAAAGGTGTTCTTTGCAGTCGATTTACGCGCAATAATATTGAAATCACGCGTCAGGACAAGCCAATTTTCAGTAACCATGATGTCCTGTATGTCCTGCCCGCCTGCGCCGCCTTGAAAAGGAGTACTATAGCCTTCAGCCTCCCATTGGTTAGCGATTGTTTCTGTCATAGCCAAGAGGTAAGTGCCAGATGCTAAATCGTCTACAGCGAAAATAAATCGCTCCTCCTCAGGGAAATAGGTAATATGTTGTGGGTTATAATTATCAACAAAGAGACTGAAGTTAGAAGTCTCCCAATTAGGGAGCGTTTGGTTCAAATCTCCAAAGTAAAATAATTTGTTGTTCGAAGGCGAATAGGCACAAACTATACCTGAAGGATTAATGTCAAAGGTCTCTATGGCAATCGGACTGAAGTTTTCACCCAAGAGTAGTGTGCGACCTGCGAGGCGGCTAGAGACATTGAATTCTACTAAACCAAAGTCGGTAGCGATGTAGGCGAATCCGTTATAAAAAGAAATATCATTGATGCGTTTAAGACCAGTGTAAGATGGCGTTTCTTCTATAGCTGAAATAGAAAAGATGCCCAGAGATGACCAAATGTCTATTCTTCCATTAGCATATCCAATCCAAACAGTACCAGACACCTTGTCAGCTTTAAGGGAAGTAATGTTGGAGCCGGACAATCCGTTGATGCGCGAGAATCTAGTGATCTCATCCGAATTGGAATTAATCACCAACAAATTATTTGAAGATGCAGCAAAAATGTATTGGTCAATTTGATCTACATGACTGAATGTGTTATACGGCAGGTGGTCGACCCAGAATTGAAAAGGCTCTGCGCTAGCGTTTTTATCCTGTACCTGCGCATGCAAGTAAGCTGAGGGTAGGAAAACACTGAGGAATGTAATGGGGATGATAAAAAATAACCGGAGCTGTCTATACATGAGTTCAATTTACGACCTTAGTAAATGAATAAGCGTATGGAATAATACGTTTATGACGCAAAATAATAACGACCATGGCATGCAGTAATTGTAGTAGTGGTGGCGGCGTTCCTAAAGGCTGTAAAAGTAATGGCTCGTGTGGAACTGGAGGATGCAATAAATTGCCAGTCTTTGATTGGCTTTCAAATATGGAACTTCCCTCAACAGAGAAACCATTTGATTGGGTTGAGGTCAGATTTAAAAACGGTCGCAAAGAATTTTACCATAATGCGAACGAACTATCCCTCCAGGTAGGAGAAGCGGTGGCCGTTGAGGCTCACTCCGGTCACGATTTAGGCAATGTTTCCATCGTTGGAGAGCTTGTAAAGCTCCAGATGAGTAAGAAAAAGTTCAAGCCCGAAAAGCAAGAGCACCACATGAAGGTGTATCGAAAAGCTTCGGATAAAGATCTTGTAAAATGGACCGATTCACGCGCCTTAGAGCAAGACACCATGATGCGCAGTCGTGAGGCTGCTCTTCGTCTTGGTTTGGATATGAAGATATCAGATGTTGAATATCAAGGTGACGGCTCAAAAGCAATCTTTTATTATACGGCAGATGACCGTGTGGACTTTCGGCAATTGATTCGTGAATTGGCTCAATTATTCAGTGTCCGGATAGAGATGAAGCAAATAGGCGCGCGTCAAGAGGCACAGCGTTTAGGTGGTATAGGATCTTGCGGTAGAGAACTTTGCTGTTCAACATGGCTTTCAGATTTTCGCAGTGTCAACACGGCAGCGGCTCGCTACCAGCAACTAAGTCTTAATGCGCAGAAGTTGGCAGGTCAATGTGGAAAGCTGAAATGTTGTTTGAATTATGAATTGGACAGTTACGTAGAAGCAGTGAAGCGTTTCCCCTCTCCAAATAAAAAACTCAAGCTCAAAGGAGGTATAGCTTTCTTCCAGAAAATGGACATCTTTAAAGAGATGCTCTGGTATGCTACGGATAGTAACCCCAATGACTGGATTCCATTGAAACTCCAGCAGGTGGATGAAATACTTGAGGCTAATGCTAATGGTGAATTTCCAGAGGACTTGTCTGAGTTTAGATTTGAGGAGGTTAAGATTGAAAAATCAAATGGATTACAAGTTGCTGATTTTGTTGGTGGCAATGCTGAGGACAGCATAACGCGCTTTGATCAACCCAGGAAAAACCGCGGTCGTAATAGAAATCGTAACAGAAATAGAAAACAGGGTAATCAAGCGCAGACGAACAAAAAATAATGAAGAAGTTCATCTCATTGATCTTGTTGTTCTTTTTTGCCTCGTGTGGTAAAAATGTGGTGTTAGATAAACTTTATAGTTTTGAGAATCGTGGCTGGCATATGGATTCTGTCATTATTGCTCAATGGGAGCCCATTGACTCTGAAGAACCTGTTTTTATGAGCATGTATATCCGTCATACCACAGATTATCCCTACAACAATATCTACTTGTTTAGAAGTATAGAAAGCACACAAGGAATTGAATATACAGATACTGTTAACGTAGCATTAGCAGATCCTCTGGGCGTTTGGAACGGCTCGGGAATGAGTAACCTGAAAACCTTAGAGATTCCCATTGGGAAAGGTGCAGTGCGCTTCCTAGATGATGAACGTTACACTCTAAGAATTACTCAAGGCATGCGTGATACCCTGCTTCTTGGTATTCAGGATGTTGGAATTCAATTCGAGCAAGTAAAGTCTGGAAAATAATATAGTGGTTTTGATCATTGAACCAATTGCGCCCACAAGGTATCCATAAGGTGTTCGGCCTTACGACTGCTAAGATCTTGAATCTGATGACGGCAGGAGGTCCCTGTGGCCACCACAACGTCACCTTCAAACGCCTCAATTTTAGGCAGCAAAACTAGCTCTGCCATCTTTGTACTCATCTCATAATTTTCGCGCTTCATACCATAGGAGCCTGCCATTCCACAACAGCTGCTTTTTACTCGTTCTACCTTGGCGCCTAGAAGAAGCTGTAATACGTATGCAGTATCACCTGCGCTTTCTAAACTTTTCTGATGGCAATGCACATGTAGTAATATTTCCTTTTCATAGGGCTCAAATACCTCTTTTGGTATAGTGATTTTGGGCAGTTCGTCTGCTAAAAACTTATCAATAGTTGCTATTTTTTGTTCTAGTATCCAGGCTTTTTGATTGGGCAACAGTCGTGGATATTCATCTACGGCACTTAGCACAGCACTCGCTTCTAGACCCAAAATCGGTGCGTTTTTGAGCATTTTTGTTGCATTTTGGAGGTTTTTCAATGCTTTTTTGGCCAATTCCTTGGATTCTGGCAAGAAACCGCCACTTAGCGCTGCACGTCCACTAGGGCTACAAACAACCGCGGGACTATAGCCGAGCGCGCCCAGCACGTCACAAGCCTTGCCCACCAACATAGGGTCGTTCGCCTGTGTAAATTCATCCACCCACAAGATCACGGCGCGCTCGTGGCCTGAGGCGCTCTCTACCGAATAGCCTTTTTTATACGCCTTCATGTAGGCAGGATTCACCAGCCCTGGAACAGATCGCTCTGGGTGAATGCCCATCAATCGCTTGGTCACTCCGGATTTCAAAATTGGATTGATAAAACGCCATAATCCTTGATAGCTTAAGCTCTTATGGAAGTTCGCAAAAGCCCGGTCTGCGAATCCTCGGTTGGACCTATTTTGATAGAGGTATTCAGACTTCATGGCGGCCATATCTACCCCAGAAGGACATTCCTTCGTACAGCCTTTACAGCCAACACAATGCTGCATGGCTTCTGCCAATTCTGGTGCTTTAAATCCCTCAACGCTTTGCTCTGTCAATACGCTGCGCAGCACATTGGCCCGCCCGCGGGTACTATCCCATTCGTCCCTTGAGGCCATATAAGAAGGGCACATTAAAGCACCTGTATAGGGCAATCGCCGGCAATCACCCGATCCATTGCATTTCTCCACGGCGCGTAAGAATCCGCCTTCCTCGCTAAACGGGAACTGGGTATCTAATGCAGGCTCCTTTCGGTTCACTTCGTAACGCAGGTCTTCTTCCATGGGTTTGGCACCCACAATCTTGCCTGGGTTAAGTCTGTTTTCTGGATCCCAAGCTTTCTTGAAACTTTCCATCCAAGGATAAACTTCGGGACCGTAAAAGTCCTTGATAAATGCAGCACGCACCCTGCCATCACCATGTTCACCAGATAATGAGCCACCGTATTTTTTAACTAGTTCAGCGCTTGCTTTGCTGATTTCATAGAGCAATCGGACCCCCTCGGAAGTCTTCAAATTCAGAATGGGACGCAAGTGTAATTCCCCGGCTCCTGCATGGGCGTAGTACACGCTTTCTTGGCCAAAGCCCTGCATCAACTGATCAAACTCTTGGATATAATCTTGAAGAACCTCTATTCGTACTGCTGTATCTTCAATACAAGCCACCGGTTTTGCATCGCCCGGCAAATTGGAGAGCAATCCCAGTCCTGCGGCACGGAGCTTCCAAACTTTATCGCTGTCGTTGCCAAAGAGCTCGGCTCTGGCATAGCTCCTCTCGCACTGAAGGGCAGCTAAATTTTCGGTCAGTTCGGCTTTCGTTGACCCGCGAACTTCAACGAGCAGAATAGCTGCCGGATCTCCTTGAACGAATTCCCTATAGCTTGAATACTCTTTGCTTTCACGTGTGCATTCTAGAATGATGCGATCCATTAATTCAAGCTGATAGGGTTTTGCGGCCATCAATTTTGGTGTTGCTCCCATGGCCTCGTCCATCCTGCGGTAGTGTAAGGCAACCACTGCGACGTGAGCAGGTGGCAAAGGATCTAAGGCCACACGAATCTTAGTCGTAATACCTAGCGTGCCTTCCGAACCGCACATCACCTGCAAGAGTGCATCGGCATCATTGCCAATTAAATCAATCGCATACCCAGTATTTCTTCGGTGAATGCTAGGATTCGGAAAATGAGATTCGAGATTCTGAGCGGACCAAGCTTCCGACCATTGCGTCATCCAATTCTCTACTGCCGAAGTAATATCACGCACCCCATCGGATTGAATATCGCCCATGGCGCGCAACACTCCATCAGCCGTTACGAGCTCTAGGCCTAATAATTTTTCTCTAGTGGTCCCGTAAGAAATAGAGGTGGAGCCCGAGCTATTATTGCCCACCATGCCGCCCATCATACAGCGGTTAGAGGTGGAGGTATTAGGGCCGAAAAACAGCCCGTGTTCCTTGAGGTGGTGGTTGAGTTCGTCGCGGACAACGCCGGGTTGAACCTCTGCCCATCGCTCCTCCACGTTGACCTGGAGAATGGCGTTCATGTGCCTTCCGATATCCAGTACGGTGCCATCACCTACGACTTGGCCAGCGAGGGAGGTACCTGCGGCTCGTGGGATGAGTCGGGCACCGCTTCGCACTAAAGCGACCACATCTTCAGCCGATTTTGGGAAAGTTACCGCCTCTGGTGTTTCCTGATAAATGGAAGCATCCTGCGCATAGGTGCGCTTAAGTAATTCTTTGCTTGGCTTTGTCATGGCTCGCAGCAATCGGTGTAATTAATACTTTCAAAAGAGGCAGGAACTGATCTTGATACGTCTTCCATTCCTCATGCCTTTTTATTCAATGATTGGCCTCATTGTGCCACCCGTAAGTAAGCATGTTAATGGTGGCCAATTCCCTCCAGTACATCCTTGGCGTTATTCATAATTCGTTGGGGATCGCCATTTTTTTCAGCCATCCTTTTGGTGTATTCCTCGAACATTTCGATAAGTTGTTCGCCCGTATTGGTCAATGCAGCAACATAGCTTTCCAACAAAGGGTTTAGGTCGTGCCTAGTGAGCAATCGAAGGTAGGAGTAATCATTTATACCATAAAATTATCAGTAAGCTGTCCTTCGCCCAGTTCTGCGTTGCCGGAATTTAGGTGGCGCAGCAGAGGACATGGGCGGTAGCGGTCGTCGCCGTAGTGTTTGTGGCAACGCTTCAGCGTTTCGAGCACTTGGTCCCAGCCCATTTCACGCCCCCATTGTATGGGTCCTTTTGGATAATTCACCCCCTTGGTCATTGCAAGGTCTACATTTTCTGGAGAGGCAATTCCCTGCCAAACAGCATCTAGCGCTTCATTGATGATAAGGCATAAGATGCGCTCCACAATTTTCTCACCCATTAAAGGATCTATTTCAGCTGCCTCTTGTGCTTCCGCGGCTGCATTCATCCCTGAAGCATAATTATAAAACCCACGGCCTGTTTTGCGACCTAAAAGTCCTGCTTCTTTTAGGCGTTTTTGAGTGATGGAGGGGCGGAATCGGGGGTCATAAAAGAATTGACTCCAAACGGTTTCTGTTACGGTGTAATTCACATCATGACCAATCAAATCAGTAAGTTCAAATGGCCCCATTCTAAAACCAATACTTTTTACTGCTGCATCAATCTCCGCAACGCTTGCTACACCCTCTTCGTAGAGTTTAATGGCTTCGCTGTAAAATGGCCTCGCTACCTTGTTGACTATAAACCCTGGGGTGTCTTTGGCTAAAACAGGTACTTTACCCCAGCTAGCCATCAAAACCTCCATAGTGTCTGCGAAATCATCATTACTCTGAATTCCTGGCACAATTTCTACAAGTGGCATTAGTGGTGCTGGGTTGAAAAAATGCAATCCCCCAAATCGTTGGGGATGTTTTAATTCACTTGATAGTGCGGCAATACTCAAACTTGAAGTATTTGTACATAACCACGAATCTTTAGCAATTAAGGGTTCTACTTCAGCGTAAAGCGCCTTCTTGACTTCAAGATTTTCAATAACTGCCTCAATAACTATATCGGCGCCTTGAATAGCATGGATGTCCTTTGACCACTTCATTTGAGCTAATGTAGACGCTCTTTCATCGTCACTCATTCTTCCTTTTTCTACTAATCGAGAAAATATTTTTTCAATTGAAGATTTACTGCGGTCAATAGCTCCTGGGAAGCTGTCATAATACACTACTTGGCAACTATTCTGTGCCGCAACTTGTCCAATACCGGTGCCCATAGCTCCGGCTCCTAATACAGCTATTTTCATTTTATTCTCCTCGGAATTTTGGGTTCCTTTTTTCCATAAAAGCTTGTACGCCCTCATGAAAGTCAAAAGTTTTTCCAGCGCGTACCTGAAGAGTTTCTTCCAAGTCTAGCTGTTCTTGTAAATCGTTCACATAAGACTTGTTAAGCGCAGCTTTTGTAAGCGCTAATCCTTTGGTGGGCATTTGCGCCATTTTTATTGTTAAAGCATGAACTTCATCCATGTAATCATCATCACTGAAAACCTGATATATCATTCCCATCTGTAGTGCTTGATGCGCAGGAACTTTGTCTCCAGTCATCATTAAGGCACTCGCTCTTTGAAATCCAATTAATCTAGGCAACGTAAAGGTGCCGCCACTATCTGGAATCAAGCCAATTTTACTAAATGCTTGTATAAAGCTTGCTTTTTCGTGAGCCACTACTATGTCACAGGCAAGAGCTATGTTGGCCCCTGCGCCTGCTGCGACTCCATTAACGGCTGCTATTACTGGTTTAGCTAACTTTCGAATAGCTAAAATAATAGGGTTATAGTGTTCGCTAACAATGGTACTTAAATCAGGTCCGTTGGCATTCATAGCTTCAGATAAATCTTGACCCGCACAGAATGCTTTCCCATTTCCGGTAATCAAAACACAACGAATTTGCGCATCTTCCGCAGCCTCCTTCAAGGCGCTCTGAACCCCTAACGCGAGCTCGCGGTTAAAGGAGTTGAATTTATCTGGTCGATCAAATGTGATGGTTAAAACGCCATCTGCGACTTTCGTTTGCAACATACTTCTAAGGTTTACCTCCAAGGTAATGCTCCTTTACTAATTCATCAACCAAATTAGAAGCAGTTTTACAAGATAATTGAACGCATCATCGCTTCCATTTCAAGTACAACATTCCGCTTTTTAGCCGTTGGACCATACAGAAGACTTTCTACGGTTAAAATTCGGTTGTTTTTTTCGTCATAGATGGTGTAGGATAGAAATGGACCGCCCATGAAATCGTTTTCCATCCTCCATAAACCTCGCGTTTCAAGAGCAAACATTCCACTGATTTCCGTAGTCTCTGTAAATGGTGGAATAAGTAATTCCGTTTCCATATAAGAGTCTACATGAGTACCCTCAAAGTATTTCTTTCCAATACTGTCCCGGTGTGCAATAATGTCGTCCACACTTACCATGCCTTCCGTCATTGGTCGCTAGCTTACCATGATGTATTGGATAGTTTTCACCGTTTTAGTAGCAAAAATCTTAAGGTTTTCTTTATCCAGAGTAGGGTCAAAACCTTTATGAAGCAACATGTTTCTAATACCAATTTTCTTTAAGTTTTCATGCGTGTATGCATAAGCACTTTTTCTTAACCTGCCCTGAATAACGGACATGTCGTGCTCTTTAAATGCATCTATAACTTGCTTGGCACTGCCTTTAATTTCTTCAACGAGTTGCTTTTCACTTTGGGCGGTGACCCTAACAATTCGTTGTGGACGAGCCCATAAGTCTTTTTGCATTTTTACAAAGGACGTATCACTTTTTTCAACCCACATGATACTCTTGGTTTTTTGTAAAATCCTATTTACGTCTTTTGGCTCCACGCGCGAAGCGTCAAAATAGGACTCGGATTGAGGCAAGCCCTCTTGATCGGCCAAATACAAGTCCCTAAACGCTTGTCCTGCGGCGCCAACCCAAAGCTCATCCGGCATTACCAAAAGCAACTCACTATGCGTCCCACTTGCGGGTGGTAAAATCCGTGTATCTTTTATGGTGCCATCAGGGTTTGTTTCTGGAGCGCTGCAGCTTGAAAGTATAATGAAGAATAAAACAGAGCTGCTTTGAAGGAATCTAAGTATCATGAAAACCAATTATCGTTAAGAGAAGGTGTCAAAAAGTAGACCATAAAATGATGTCTGTAATGTCGCTAGGGTATGATCGTATTGATAATGTCCCACATATCAACATGCATTTGTATGGCGCTATTTGTTCCGCTTGCTGCTTCACCCATTCTTATGATTACTAAACCTTTGCTGGGCACAACATCTATGATTTGTCCATTCATTCCCAATGCGGCATAAAGATCCGATGGACCATTCGGAATAAGGGAATGATTGAAACTGTAACTCAAGCCAGGATAAATAATAGAACTTTGATCGTTTAACCACCATAGGTAACCGTAGGAAGGGTTTAAACTCTGAGTGCTTGTGATTTGCTGTTGTAAATAATCTTTATCGTGCAGTAATGTGTCAGTTTTCCAAACTCCGTTATTGAGCATGAGTAAACCAAAGCGTGCCATATCTCTAGCCTTACTCCAGTATACTTTATTATAGCCTTGGCTAACCCATTGGCCGCTCATGCCTACGTAATCTTCAATTTTGGAATCGGTATACTGATTATAACTTACCCCAGTTGCATTAGTAACAATGTTTTCTAGGAGTGTATATGCTGCATTATGATAAAACCACTGAGTTCCTGGGCTTGCTTTAAAATTTAGACAGGTATCTGCTGTACAATTCAAATCTGAAACCAAATAGTTTAATCCCGTTGTCATGGTTAAATGATTATGGATACGAATGGCATCTTCTTGCGATGTTGTCATGTTGGACCATCCAGCGCCTAAATAATCTGAACTAGGATCATTAATACTTAAGAAACCCTCCTCTTGGGCTTTTCCCACAAGGAAAGAAGTGATTGTTTTTCCGGCAGAAGCCCAATACCATAGTGAATTTGAGCTGAAGGCGTTTCCATTTAGAGCTTGGCCGAAATATTCTTCAAGGACAATTTTCCCGTCTTTTAAAACAATAAATGCTTTTGAGTTTGATGAATCTAAATAGTCAATAAGCGTTGAAATTTCACCTGTATTCCAACCAAGATCTTGCACTGAAGTATCAGCCCACGAATTTCCCGTTATGGGCGGGAAATACATTCCACTCGCCAAGGGTGGATTCGGGTGGGTGTTTTTACAAGCCGCAAGAATAATGAATAGAAAGAGATATTTAGAATACATAATCGTAGGATATAATTTTCTAAAAGCAACTATGATTAAAGCTTACGAGGGTAAACTACAATACGCTGACCAATTTGAATCATATCAGTTCTTAACCCGTTCCAACGTTTAATTTCACTCACTCGAACGCCATATTTTCCCGCGATGTGTCCAAGGGTTTCACCACTTTTCACCTTATGTACTGTTCGTTCGTTCATTTGTGTAAAATTCGGCATATTGCTAGCTCTAGCATCAAAGTAGGCAGTAGCGATTTGGTAGATAGAATCTTTCTCCAATCGGAATTGTTCTGCTGCAGTCTTTGGTAAGCTCAAATGGTAGCTTTGATTCTTAACCACAGGAACAATTTTATACTTGTATTGAGGATTCAAAAATTCAAGCACCGCTTCATCTACACCAAGCTCATCTACTATCTGTTTAAAGTGAATTTGTTCTGCTATTCTGACTGTATCAGTCTCCATATAATACACAGGTATATCAGCTGGTCCAATTCCATATAAATGTCCGTATTCCATAGCATATGATGCTGCTATAAAAAGCGGCACATAAGCTGAGGTTTCTCTAGGAAGAAACGGACGAATTTCCCAATACGAAGTCTTGCCACCGCTGCGACGAATAGCTTTTCTTACGTTACCGGGTCCAGAATTGTAGGCAGCTAGAACAAGGTTCCAATCTTTGAAGACATCGTACATTTTTAACATGTATTGGCAAGCAGCTTCTGTACTCTTCAAGGGGTCATTACGATCGTCCACATAGCTATTTACCTTGAGGTCGTAAATCTTTCCAGTACCATACATGAATTGCCATAACCCTGTGGCACCAACATAGGATCGAGCTTTTGGATTAAGTGCACTCTCAACTACAGCCAGATATTTAATTTCAAGAGGCATGTTGTACTTATCCAAATGTTCTTCAAACATGGGGAAGAAGTATTGTCCATGTGCCATCATTCTAGAAAGACGAGACGTTCCAAATTTTAGGTAACGCTCCAAATAGCGCTTAACTACTGGATTATAAGTCATTTCAAACGGAGTGCGAGCATCCAGATCGGCCATGTAATATTGAAAGACACTATCGGATAGAGACAAGGAATTAGTAGTGTCAACCTGGGCAAGACTATGTTGGGTAAACAATAGGTGCTCGCTATCCATGCGCGATAGACGTTCATCTAATTCGAACAAGGCTGTTGAATCAAGCGTTTTAGAATTCCAAAGAGAATCATTTGCCATGCTTTGGGCAAATGAAGGAAAGGCCAGAATACTGACTATAAGTAGCTTGTTTAAGCTCATTTTATTGCTTTTGAATCCACGCCGCCATGGCAAGTGTATCCATGTCGGAACCGTTTGCACCCATCACTTGGAGACCTATGGGTAAACCGCCTGAGTCTACACCAATAGGTATACTAACGGCAGGTGTTCCCGCAATATTGGCTTGAACAGTGAAAATATCTTCCAAATAATTGACTGTAGGATCATTTACTTCTCTCCCTAGTTCAAAGGCTGTCGATGGCGTAGTCGGGCATAATAAAACATCAAATTCAGACAATGTCTTATCCGTCCAATCTTTAACCATTCGGCGAACTGCCTGAGCTTTACCGAAATACGCATCATAGTATCCAGCGCTCAACACGAATGTACCTAACATGATCCTGCGTTGTACTTCTTTTCCAAAACCTGCACTTCGGCTTCTTTTATATACGCTCTCAAGGTCGCTCACTTCCTGAGCACGAAATCCAGCATGAACCCCGTCAAAACGAGCAAGATTTGAACTAGCCTCTGCAGTGGTTAGAATATAGTAGACGGGAACCAAAGTATCCAAAAGTTCAAATTCTACGGGTTCCACTTCACAACCTGCATTTTCTAGTAATTCTAATTGTGCCTGGAATGCTTTTTTCACGCTTATGTCCACCTTAGGGTGATCAAGAGCAGTTTTTAGGTATGCTATTTTTTTTGGAATTAATTTTCCCGCGGGAGCCATAGGGGATTGAATAGCTGTCGCATCAAAATCGTCTGCTCCAGCCATAACTTCCATTACTTTAGCAGCATCGGCCACATTAGAAGCGAAGGGTCCAATCTGATCAAAACTAGAAGCATAGGCTATTAATCCGTGGCGGCTTATTCTCCCATACGACGGTTTGAACCCAACTGTACCTGTAAAGGCAGCCGGTTGCCGTATAGAACCTCCTGTATCTGAACCCAAGGCAACGTGACAAAGACCCGCGGCTACTGCTGCTGCAGACCCGCCACTTGAACCTCCTGGCACCTTGGTAGGGTCAACAGGGTTTTTTACTGGACCAAAGGCTGAGTTTTCATTGGCTGAACCCATGGCGAACTCATCACAATTAGTCCGTCCAATAAAGACGGCATCTTCGTTAAGGAGTCGTTCAACTGCGGTGGCAGAGAATTGACTTTCAAAACCCTCTAGAATCTCGGAGGCAGCACTGACTTTATGGCCACGATAGCAAATATTATCTTTAATAGCGATTACCATTCCAGCAAGCTTGCCTGCTTTTCCTTCAGAAATTTTAAGGTCTATTTTATTTGCTCGTTTTAAAGCTTCATCAGCCCAAACCTCTAAAAAGATATTGAGGTCTTTTGTACGCTCAATTTTAGATAAAAACGCTTCAACCGCTTTTGCAGTGCTATTCATCGTTGAAAGGCTTTTGACTTATTCCTTTGAATCGTCGTTCATTTCTTCCTCAGACACACCGTCTTTGAACTCTTTCACGCCACGTCCTAAGCCACGCATTAGCTCAGGAATCTTACGTCCACCGAACAATAGCAATACGACTACAAGAATCAAGATCATTTGGTTGGGACCCATAATCCCTAGAAATGCTGTGCTCATTTGCTTCTATTTTGAACGACTAAAGTACCGATTTTTTGTGGGATTATCCCTGCTTAATATTCGAGTAATTCCCTAAGCTTTCTAACTACTTTGCTTGCGTTTGGTAACATGGTTTGTTCCAAGGTGCTGTTTAGAGGAATCGCTGGCACATCTTCTGCGCCCATGAGTAATACAGGTGCATCTAGACTCTCAAAGCAATCCAATTGTATTTTACCTTGAACAGAACCCGCAAAGCTAGGGGAGGCACATTCTTCAGTTAAGACCAAAACGCGACCGTGCTTTCTGCTTTCAGATACCACCAATTTTTCATCCCAGGGAGCTAAAGTTCTTAAATCAACAACACTTATTTGTTGTTCAAATTCCTCAGCGGCTTTTAATGCCCAATAGACACCCATTCCGTAGGTGATAACTACAACGGATTCGCCATTTAAAATTTTATTTTTGTCTGCTTGTAATGCAACCCGGCCCTTTCCAAAAGGGATTACATAATCTGCACTGGGTTCTGGAGTTTTGGCTCCTTCTGTACCGGGGATTTTACTCCAATACAATCCTTTGTGTTCAAAAATAACTACGGGATTTGGATCATAATAGGCGCTTTTCATGAGTCCTTTTAAGTCCGCGCCAGTTGATGGGTAGGCTATTTTTATACCTCTAATGTTAGTGACTACACTTTCAATAGAAGAGGAATGATAGGGGCCTCCTGATCCATAGGCTCCAATCGGGACACGAATAACAGCGCTCGTAGCCCATTTTCCATTACTTAAATAGTAACTGCGACTTACCTCAGTGAATAATTGATTCATTCCTGGCCATAAATAATCGGCAAACTGAACTTCAACAAAAGGCCTCAAACCCACAGCGGCCATACCCACTGTAGACCCAATGATAAAAGCTTCTTGAATGGGCGTATTGAACACTCGTTCGTCACCAAAATTCTGAGCAAGTGTTGCGGCTTCACGGAATACCCCGCCTAGTCTTCCGCCTACATCTTGTCCATATAACAATGACTCTGGATGTTCAGCCATGAGCTCTTTAATAGCAAAGAGCGCTGCATCAACCATCACCGTAGGCTCTGCATCTTTGGGTTCGCGTTCACCCTTTTCTTCTGTTATGTGTGTAGGTGCAAATAGGTGCTCAAATAAGTCTTCCGGATTTGGATCGGGCATTTTCAAAGCATCTTCATACTGAGCTTCTACGAATGCTTGTGCCTCTTTTTCCCATTTAATGAGTTCTTTTTCTGTACTTCCGTTATCAAGACATTGTTGCCGTAGCGCAGGGAAAGGGTCGCGCAAGGCTGCCTCATCCAAGTCGTCTCTATACCATTCTTTCCGAACACCAGAAGTATGGTGGTTCAAAAGAGGAACGTCACATCGAACTAAAAATGGCCGGCGCTCAGTTCTCATAATTTGAATCACTTCACTTAGTGCTTCATAACATTCTATGAAGTTTGAACCATTAAGATCTCTGGTTTCAATTCCTGTGAATCCCTTTGCGTATTCCACCGCATTACTGTGATGAACTTCTTTGTGATTGGCGGAGATATCCCATCCGTTATCTTGCACGAACATAAGTAAAGGGAATTGCTTTAATGCCGCCATATGCAATGCTTCAGAAATTTCCCCTTCTGTCATTGCGCTATCCCCAATACTACATACAGCGATTGCACCAACGTTCTCCTTGGAGGCTAATCCTTGGTTTTCAAGGTATTGAATTCCCATGGCAATTCCTGCTGTTGGTATAGCTTGCATACCTGTTGCAGAACTTTGGTGGGCAATCTTTGGCTTATCGGAGTCATTTAATGAGGGATGACTGTAATAAGTTCTTCCACCTGAAAATGGATCGTCTTTTTTTGCTAAGAGTTGAAGCATTAGATCTTTTGGAGTCATTCCGATTCCTAAAAGAATGCTGTCGTCCCTATAATAAGGAGAAACGTAATCCTTAGGTTCTAATTGAAGTGCCAATGCCAGTTGAGCCGCTTCATGACCACGGCTAGTGGCATGAACATATTTGGACGTTGTTTCCTTTTCACGCTCATAGAGTGCCGTCATGCTCTTGGCGGTTGCCATGAGTTTGAAGGCTTTTGTCAAAAGAATAGGAGGTATTTTAGGCATCTCTGTGATTGTTTGGGTTTCCTAAAATACGGCTAAACGGCAGAACTTAGAGGCACTTGAAATATTCAAATGGTTCTAGACAATTGTTGCAAGCATATTGGCTCTTACAGGCGGTACTGCCATGTCTGCTTAACATTCGCGTATTTTTACTTTTACATTTTGGACAATTCACTTTTGGAGCTTCGGCGAAAAGTATTCGTTTATCTAGATTCTCTTTTATAGGTGGCGCTATTCCATACTCTTCCATCTTGATTCTTCCTTCTTCTGAAATCCAGTCAGTGGTCCACGGAGGCTGAAGTTGTTGTTCTACAATAAAAGGAAGTTGCAAAACATACATGGCTTCTTTGATATCTTGTTCCATACGGTCCATTGCTGGACATCCTACGTATGTGGGGCTGATCGTGATTTGGTATACAAATTCTGTTTGAGAGAAAGTAACATTGGGATGGATGTCCTTAAAAAGCTGTAGAGCTTTAGAATATCGACCATCCTCTTTAGGTAGAATGGCAACATCTCTCAATATTCCCATGTCATGCAAACTCATAACCGGTATCTCAGGATCTTTGACCCTTCCTAGATGCTCGTATATGCTTGCACTTTGATTCATTTAACCTGATATAGCTCGTAAAATATCTTGACCGTTTGCAAAAATCAATAAACCCAAAAGAATAAAGAACCCAATCATCTGTGCAATCTCTAACACTTTAATAGAAGGTTTTTTACCTGTAATCATCTCTATAACTGTAAACACTACGTGCCCCCCATCAAGTGCTGGAATAGGTAAAATATTCAGGAAACCAAGCATTATACTAAGGAAAGCCGTGAATTCCCAAAAGTGTCTCCAATCCCAAATTTTGTCATACTGCTTCAAGATGGTTAGAAAACCACCTACTTCTTTATAAGCCTCTGTTTTAGGATTAAATATTAGTTTGAATTGGCGCACATAACCGTTGAGCTTGGCAGCAACTTCATCACCTGCTCCAGTTAACGCAGCTGTAAAGGTGTATGGCTTGTTCTTGATTTCATAGTACTTAAAGACCTCTGTGGTATTGTATACATCTAACCTTCCACTTTCGGGAAGAGTGAAGTCAAGTGTATCAGCTATTCCTTTTCTATAAAAGGCTAGGCTAATGTCTTTGCCAGCATAGGTTGGCAACATGGTTTTGTATTGGTCAAAGAAAAGCATTTCTGTGCCGTTCAATCCTACTATACTGTCTCCAACATCAAGGCCAGCGGTTTTGCCAAAGCTGTCTTCTGTAAATCCACCAACAACATAGGGCATTCGCGGCTTGATGAGCCCTGGATACCTTTTGTTCTTGATCATATCCTCTATAAATTCAACAGCTATTGGAATACGAACTTCTTGTCCGTTACGATCCACTACAAGGTCTTCCCCTTGACTCAAAAGGATTTCAAGTGCCGTCTCGCTAAAGCTTTCAGGGGTGTAATCTCCAATACGTAAAACTCTATCGCCGTTTTGTATTCCCATTTCTAAACCAATTTCGTTGGTCCAAACACCATTAACTAACGATTCGTTGGGTAGATAATCTTTTCCGTAACCCATGAGAAGGAATACGTAGATGAAGTAAGCTGTGAGAAAGTTCATAATTACCCCTCCAGTGAGAACAATAATGCGTTGCCAAGGTGGTTTTGCGCGAAATTCCCAATCTTCCGGTTCTTCGTTGAGGTTTTCGGTATCCATGCTTTCGTCAACCATGCCCTCAATCTTTACGTAGCCTCCAAGTGGAATCCAGCCTATACCCCATTCAGTCTCTCCAATTTTCTTTTTAAGAATAGAAAATTTGTAGTCAAAAAACAGATAGAATTTGGACACTCTTATCCCAAAATACTTGGCAGGTAAAAAATGGCCGAATTCGTGAATGACAATCAATAAAGAGAGTCCCAGAAGAAATTGTGCGATTTGTATAAGCATGCGCTATAAGCTCTTAGTTTGAGGATGTAAAAGTAACATCCTTCAGTTTAGATATATGTTTATCTCTTTACTTTCTTGATAGTAGGTGGGTACGAAAATCAGCTTTTAAGCACGTTAAGTTCTTTTCCGACTTTCACGAAAGCGCTAATGGCACGGTCTAAATGCTCTTTGCTCTGCCCTGCGCTCAATTGAACTCTGATTCTAGCTTGACCTTTTGGTACAACGGGATAAAAGAATCCAATGACATAAATACCTTCTTCTAATAAACGGTCCGCAAATTTTTGGCTTAGAGCAGCGTCGTATAGCATAATGGGTACAATTGCGCTATTACCATCTCGGTAGTCAAACCCAGCTTCTTTGATACCGTTTTTGAAATAGTTAATGTTCCATTCTAATTTATCCCTAAGCTCAGTGCTCTCGGTTAATAGATTAAATACTTCTATAGAGGCACCAACGATTGCTGGGGCTAGAGAGTTTGAAAATAAATAGGGCCTTGATTTTTGACGAAGCATTTCAATTATTTCTTTCCTTCCTGTTGTAAAACCACCCATTGCTCCTCCCAAGGCTTTGCCTAAAGTCCCCGTGATGATGTCAACTCGCCCAAGTACGTTTTTAAGCTCGACGGTACCACGACCTGTTTTTCCAATAAAACCCGTGGCATGGCACTCGTCTACCATGACTATGGCGTCATACTTATCTGCTAAATCACATATTTTATCTAGTTGGGCTACATAGCCATCCATGGAGAACACACCATCCGTTACTATAATTTTGAATCGCGCATTTTGAGCAGACTTTAACTGTTGTTCTAAATCGTCCATGTCGTTATTTGCATAACGATACCTACTAGCCTTACAAAGACGAACACCATCAATGATCGATGCGTGATTCAAGCTGTCAGAGATAATAGCATCTTGGTCTGTCAGGAGCGGTTCAAATACACCTCCGTTAGCGTCAAATGCGGCAGCATATAGTATGGTGTCTTCAGTATGCAGAAACTCAGCAATTTTTTCTTCCAATTGTTTGTGAATATCCTGTGTTCCGCAGATAAATCGAACCGAACTCATGCCAAATCCATGGGTCTCAAGAGTATCATGTGCCGCCTGAAGAACTCTTGGATGCGAACTCAATCCTAAATAATTATTTGAGCAAAAGTTTAATACTTCAGCACCTTCTGTGGTCTCGATTACCGCATCCTGAGGTGTTGTAATAATTCGCTCTTTTTTGAACAGTCCTAATTTTTTAATGGCTGCCAATTCTTCGCTGAGGTGGCTTTTTAAATCTCCGTACATGTGGGTAAATTTCAATGATTGATTACAAGCTTAATCCATAAATTTCTGCTGATTGGCCCAGTCAATACTTTCTTTTAAGCAACGTAAAGACCTATCAGCGCTACACTCATCTTGTTCTATATAATAATGTTTCATTCCACTTAGTTCAGCGTATGAAAAGATTCTTTCCCAATCAAGCACCCCTTGACCAACAGGCACCTGGGTAATAGTATCTGCTGCAAAATCTTTGACATGCCAAAGTGGAAACATGCCTGGATATTTGCTGAACCAATGCACTGGGTCCTCTCCCGCAAACGCAACCCAATGTATGTCCATCTCAAAAACAACCCCTTCTTCTTTTAAGGTGCTAATCAAATAATCGAAAGGAATTGTACCGTTTTCAAATGGTATGAATTCAAATTCATGATTGTGCCATGCTGCTACCATGCCCCTTTCTTGGCAGGCGACACTTAGCCTTTTAAGATATTCTGCCAAGTACTCATAGCCTTTTTTGTTCCGCCAACCTTGGCTCATCCAAGGGATTACTACCCACTTTTGGCCAAGAGCTTCAGCAGCGTCTAAAATCTCCTTAATGGTTCCGTTGTCAATTGGCGCAGGATTATTTGTTGCTAGTTGCATGGGCATATAATGACCGCTCGGTGACACTAACAAGGCGCTGTCTATGGTAGCTTTGAATAATTCTGGGCTTTGACCAAAAAACGCACCGTTTAAATAGCCAAAGGACTCAACTTGAACGTAGCCCATTTTAGCACTGGCTATTAAGGATGCACTTAGCGAAGAATCGTTTGTCAATTCTTCTCGAATGGTATATAGTTGATACCCTTTTTTATATTTCACCATGGTATCTATGTCTTTGGCGGACTGAACGTCCTCGGTACCTTTATTACAAGCAATTAATAGAAAAATTGGCAACAAAGAGCTGAATAAAATGTTGAACTTCATATTTACTTTTTTTTGCAGCTGTAAAGTACCCCAAAATGTTTCAAATTTGTTCACATGAGAATTGACAAATTTTTGTGGTGCGTTAGAGTGTTTAAAACGCGAAGTGTTTCTGGTGATGCAGTACGATCAGGCAAGGTTTTAATGGGAGGTTTGCCAGTAAAACCAAGCCGCGATGTTAAGGAAGGTGAAGAGATAACAATTAAGAGACATGGGTTTGATGAATCGCTTCAGGTCATTGCAATTCCTAAAAATAGAGTGGGCGCCAAGCTTGTGTGCGAATTAATTAAAAACACAACGACAAATGAGCAGCTACAGAAAATGGAATTTCTTCGTTTAGCAAGAAATATAACGCGTAAAAAAGGGCTAGGAAGACCCACCAAAAAGGACCGTCGTGATTTAGACGATTTTAGCTTGTAAATCAGTCGAATAAAGAATTGTTTAAATGCGCGAGCCGCTATAAATACTAGCCTAGAGATATCTTTTAATGGATTTGTCCGGTTTTTGTCCGGTTAATAGGTTTTACCATATAAATAATGTTTCTGACTTTTGAATGTACATCGAACATTTCATAAACTTTAAAGCTCGATCATGATTAACAACAAACACATCAAGTCGCTGGCAGCGTCCTTTGTTCTTGTGCTTTCATCAATAACGATGAATGCTCAATACAAGGGAGTTGTATTGGATGCGGCAGACAACTCTCCTTTACCTGGAGCCGTAATTACCGCAGGTCAGAATTCAGCCATGACAGACATGGATGGACGTTGGTCCATTGACGCCTTAAATGGTGTTGAAGCGAAAATATCATTTGTAGGGTATGTTTCGAAAACCATACTATTCGGTGACGACAAAAACATCACTGTAAAGCTTTCTTACGACCAAGCTGGTTCAACACTAGATGAAGTAGTAGTTGTAGGATACGGAGTACAAAAGAAATCAAATGTAACGGGTGCCATTTCTTCTGTGAAGTCCGAAGATCTTGAGGATTTACAATTGCCAAGAATTGAAACTGCTCTGCAGGGAAGAACATCGGGTGTGACCGTGGTTCAGAGTTCTGGTCAACCAGGTTCTGGATCAATGATTCGCATTAGAGGTACTTCTTCAATAAACGGTTCGGACCCGCTTTTCGTGGTAGATGGAGTTATTATTGGCGGTGGGATTGATTTTTTAAACCCGGGCGATATTGAAACTATTGAAGTTCTTAAGGATGCAGCATCCGCCGCAATTTATGGCGCGCGAGGTGCAAACGGAGTTATTATTGTAACTACCAAGAATGGTTCTAAGATTAAAGGTATGGAGGTGAAAGTAACCTCATATACTGGTGTTCAAAACCCTTGGAAAACGATTCCGGTATTATCTGGAACTGAGTACGCGACAATCATGAATGAAATGTCAGCCGCTGCTGGTCAACCAAAATTATACGATAACCCTGCCTCTTATGGAGAAGGTACTGACTGGCAAAGTCACGTGTTCAATCCAAATGCAATCATGCGCAGTAGCGACGTTAGTGTCGCGGGTGCAACCAACAAGGGCTCATATTATGCGTCTGTGAGTAACTTCAATCAAGAAGGAATCGTTGCCCAAGGAAAATCTTATTATGAGCGTCTGGCTGCAAGATTAAACACGATAACAAACGTAAATGACAGATTAACCGTTGGTTGGAATGTCGCATACACCCATAATCAAAGCAATGGCGTCGCAGAAAACACGGAATGGGGATCTCCACTAGGTCGTGCACTTAATATTGATCCAATCACTCCGTTATATGAAACAGACCCAACAATTTTAGCTGCCTCCCCATATTCTTCTGGTGGAGTATTACGAGGTAATCTTGTAAGAGATGAAGGCGGTATTTATGGAATTTCAAACAGAGTAACCTCTGAAATTCTAAACCCAGTTGCTGCCTACAGCATAATCAATAACTATGGTTGGGCGGATAAGATTGTTAACAACACCTATGCAGAATTCGAAGTATTGCCTCGTTTAAAGGTAAGGTCAAGCATGGGTATTGACTTAGCATTTTGGGGGAGCGAAGGATTTACGCCATCGCATTACTTAAACGCAACGAATTTACTTGATACCAATAATGTGTATTCAAGCTTTAATAGAGGATTTACCTGGATTTGGGATAATACAGTGACCTACAGCCACAATATGGGTAAACACAACATGAGTTATTTAGTTGGGCATAGTGCTCAGGCCGTGAATGGAAGATATATAGGAGGTAACAAGCGCGATGTGCCTACTCAAGATTTCCAGGACGCAACCATAGACTATGGAAGAAATGAAGATTCAGAGCAAATCTACGGTGGTAGATGGGAGCGCTACGCTATTGAATCGTACTTTGCCCGTGCCAATTATGATTATGACGGCAAGTATGTTGCTACGGCTGTTTTGAGAGGCGATGCTTCTTCAAGATTTGGTCAGAATTACCGTTGGGGTTACTTCCCTTCAATTTCTGCCGGATGGAACTTACATAAGGAAGATTTTTGGGTTTATGATAACGTAAATCAACTCAAACTGAAAGCAGGTTATGGTTTAAACGGTAGTGATGCTGCAGGTTCATTAGAGTATGCTTCAACCATTATAGGAGGCCGTTCATACACCTTTGGTAGAAACGAAGTCTTAACAAACGGAACCACATTAGCTCAGGTAGCTAATCCGGATTTACGCTGGGAAAGTGTTGCCCAATTAAATATAGGTGCTGAAATTCGTGCTTACGATTATTTGACTTTTGGTATTGATGTGTTTAATCGTCGTACCAACGACATGAAAACGCGACCACCACTTCCATCATACATTGGTAATGATCCGTCAACTGCGAACGTAGGTTCGATGTTAAATCAAGGTATTGATATGGAGTTTGGATACGATCGTACCTACAGCAAAAACTTCTCATTTGGTGTAAGTGGAAATCTAAGTTTTATCAAAAATGAAGTTGTTCTAATTGGAAATGAATCTGGTTACCTTACTGGCGCTGGATGGGGTACTCAAGGAATTGAAATCACGCGTATAACAGAAGGATTACCAATCGGCTATCTTTTCGGATATCAGACTGACGGTATTTTCCAAAACATGAATGATGTATATGGTTATACTTCACAAAGTGGAGATACTATTCAACCGCTAGCTCAGCCAGGTGACTTCAAGTTTGTGGATTTAAACGGAGATGGAGAAATTACAGCAGACGACAGAACAATGATAGGTAATCCTACTCCGGATTGGACAGCAGGTATTACTCTAGATATTCGCTATAAAAACTGGGATTTGAATGTATTTGGTCAGGGAGTTTTTGGCAACGATATTTATAATGCTTCTCGTCGTTATGATTTACCAACTGCGAATATGCCGGCAACAGCCATTGATAGATGGACTGGAGAAGGGTCAACAAATACGCATCCACGTTTGACATTCGATGATCGCAACAGAAATTTTGCGCGCAGCTCTGATTTTTATGTAGAGGACGGAAGCTTCTTCCGATTGAAATCTTTACAAGTTGGTTATAATATATCGGGTGGATTCGCGGAGAAAATTGGCGTAGGGAAGGTGCGTATTTATTATGCTGGTACAAACCTATTGACCTTCACAAAATACAGTGGGTTTGATCCTGAAATAGGTGCTGGCATGGGTATTGATAGAGGTATATATCCTCAAGCACGTCTTAATACCATTGGTTTTAATATCACATTTAAATAAAATAAGACATGAATAAGTTGAATAAAACAAAAAGTTTTTGGGTCAGCCTTTCTTTAGCCTTAGCGCTAGTGTTGGGGTCTTGTTCTAAAGATTTTCTAGATACTCGTCCGGTAGGTCGAGTACTTGAGGTTAACTATTACCAAACACAAGACCAAGCTTTTGAAGCACTAGTAAGTGTTTATGACGTTTTACAATGGAACGATCAATGGGGTTTTACCATGTTCCGTTTTTTACAAAATGTTGCTTCTGATGATACATATGCAGGAGGAAGTGACGCTTCAGATCAGCCTTCTTGGGTAGCGTATGATAATTTCACATTAACACCTAACCTTGGTCCACAACGTGGATTTTGGCAAAAGTGTTACAAAGGAATCTATAGAGCGAATCTTTACCTTGAACGAATAGACGGGATTGAAGAGGCTTCAGAGCCATTTAGAGTTCGTACCAAAGCAGAAGCTAAATTTCTTCGTGCGAAGTTCTATTTTGATTTAGTTCGTCTTTTTGGTAATGTTCCATTTATTGATCATACACTTGGTGCTGAAGAGTACTTTACAATAGATCAAGTGGGTCCTGAAAGTGTTTATCCATTGATTATATCAGATTTGGAAGCTGCAATTGTAGACTTGCCAACATCTGTGAGTTCAAATCAATTGGGCCGCGTAACGAAAGGTGCTGCCGAAGCATTACTAGCAAGAGTATTACTTTTCGAAAACGACGAGTTAAAGATGGGACAAGTTGCCTCTCTTTGTGAATCTGTTATTCAGTCAGGTGAATATTCATTGTTGAGCAGTTACGGTGAGATTTGGACTAAAGACGGCGAATGGTCTACGGAAAGTGTTTTTGAAATTACATATAGTGAGAATTCAACCTCAGATTGGGGTTCGTTTGGCTGGGGCGGCGGCGAAGGTAATGTAGGCGTGCAATTCATAGGAATGCGCGATTACAATGGTCCTACATACGCTACTGGTTGGGGTTTTTGTCCTGTATCAACTGAACTTCAAGGCGACATGATGGGTGATCCTCGTTATAGCCAAACAATTGTTGATGCAAGCGTTATCCCTGGAGCTTCTTATACCCCAGGATATCAAAATTCGGGTTACTTCATGCGTAAATATGCACCTTTAGCTAGTAATGTTGCTCCGGATGGTGATCCCGCGTTAAATTGGGGAAATAACATTCGTGAAATTCGCTATGCTGATGTCCTATTGATGGCAGCGGAAGGTCTAGCGAGGAGTAATGGCTCAGAGGGTACAGCTCGTACGTATTTAAATGAGGTAAGAAACCGTGTAGGTTTGCCACCAGTTTCAAGTTCAGGTTCTCAACTTTTAGACGATATCTATACAGAAAGAAGATTTGAATTGGCAACAGAAGGACACAGATTCTTTGATTTACTGCGAACCGGAAGAGCGGAGCAAGTTTTAGGTGGTCAAGGCTTCGTGCAATCCATTCACCAGTACTTACCTATTCCACAGCAAGAAATTGATGCAAGTCAAGGAGTATTAACCCAGAATCCTGGATATTAAAAATTAGAATTATGCTGAAGAAATTAGCTTTTTTCACAATCCTTGCTATCGGCTTCGCTTCATGCGAACCAAGCGAGAAGAGTCACACTGAGCTCGGAGCTCTGCCTGTGGCAGACTATCAAATGATATTCATTGATAGTAATAACGTTCAACTTACTTCAAATTCCACAGAGGATCCATTCTTGTTTTCTTGGGAAATAGAAGGAGTAGGTACTTACACTGGACAAACAGTAGATGTTTTTATTGGGGACATAGGTGTTTACGAATTAAAGCATACTGTTTTTAATCAAGGCGGGTCTTCATCAGTGACCGGTCAAATAGAAATATTTAAAGACGGTCCACAGCCATGTGTTGGTGCTGTAGAATGGCTTACAGAGTGTAACGAGCGTACGTGGAAAATGGCTCCACAAGATGGCTCTTTGTGGGTAGGTACTGCAACCGCAACGTGGTGGGCTGTTACAGGAAATGTAACAGTTGATCGTTCTTGTACATACAATGATGAATGGACCTTTCAATCGGATGGCGATATGATTTACAATGCCAATGGTGATTTTTGGGGAGAGTCGTTTTTTGGTTTTTCACCGGAAGGCTGTTACCCGGAAACGGATCTTGTTGGTCCTTTGGCAGGTTGGCAAAGTGGCACGCACGGCTTTGAAATCATACCAGCCAATAACGATCACCCGGATCAACTTAAAGTTATAGGACTGGGTGCATTTATTGGATTGCACAAGGTTGCTAACAATGCTGAGGTAAGTGCTCCACAAACGGAAATCACTTACGACATCTTATCTATGACTGAGATTGACGGTAAACGTTATATGGAGATTGAAATAGGTTTCCAAGCGGGCGGTGACGGTCTATGGCGTTTTACTCTTTATTCGGAATAATAACTGAATGCAGAAGCTATTTTATATAACGAATATCTTTTTAGTTTTCCTCGCAACGTCTAGTTGCGAGGAATCTACTGTACCCCGCCTAAGTGCAGATGATTTAGAAATCGATGAAGGAAACTCCACGTTTGATATAGATTTCAATGTGTACCTTACTGAACCGGCCAGTAAACAAATCACCGTTGATTACACAACAAGTGGGGTCAGCGCAATTGCTGGTGAGGACTTTGTATTAGCTCAAGGTGTTCTTGAAATCGAAAAAGGCCAGACTTCAGGGGTAATTTCATTGACAATTTTAGGAGATGTTGATCCAGAAGGTACCGAGTCGTTTTGGATTTCCTTTAGCAATCCAGAGAATGTCATAATTCCAGAGCCGTATGCTCAAATAACTTTGAACAATGATGATGGTACTCCGCCTATAGACAACTCAGGCTATACGTCCCCTAGTACTTATTCAGGTTACAATTTAATTTGGGAAGAGGAATTTGATGGCAGTAGTTTAGATGTTACCGATTGGAATTACGAAACAGGTGCATCAGGTTGGGGAAATAATGAGAGCCAATATTATCGTTCAGGAAATAAAAATGCTGAATTAGATCAGGGATACTTGCGTATCACGGCGAAAGAAGAAACACATCTTGGGGCTCCCTATACTTCGGCGCGATTGACTACTCAGGGTAAGGAAAGTTTTCAATATGGTCGAATAGATATCCGTGCTCAGGTGCCATATGGTCAAGGTGTTTGGCCTGCTCTCTGGATGCTTGGAGATAACTTTGGTTCTTCCGGTTGGCCTACCTGCGGTGAAATAGATGTTATGGAGTTGATAGGTGGTGACGGTTTTAATGATCGTACGGTTTATGGCACTGCCCATTGGTCAAATAATGGAAGTCACGCTGAATATGGCGGTAATAGAAGTCTGCCCTCAGGAGAGAAATTCAATGATGAATTCCATGTGTTCTCGATTGTATGGACCAGTAGTTCAATTAAATGGTATGTGGACAACTCGCTCTATCATTCTATGAATACTGCTTCATTAACAGCGTTTCAACAAAAATTCTTTTTTATTCTTAATATAGCTGTAGAAGGAAATTGGCCAGGCCCCGTTGGTCCATCTACCCAATTCCCGCAATATATGCTTGTTGACTATATACGAGTTTTTCAATAATTAATAAACAATAAATAATCATGAAGAAAATCTACTTTACTTGTTTAATGATGTTGCCCTTTATAGGTTTTGCTCAAAACTATAATGTAACATTATCGGTTAATGCCGAAAACATCACTGTTGGACCCAACGGTGTTTATGCTGGCGGTGGCTTCCTAGGAGGTTCAGATGCCTATCCAATGGATGATTCAGATAGCGATGGTGTTTGGGTAGTCACGTTATCCTTAGATCCTACTGCTGCGAACGGTGGTAATTTTATTTTCCTTAACAGTCCTACGGGCGCTGCTGATTGGGCTACAAAGGAAGTACTTGCAGGTTTACCATGTGGTGATCCGGCAAATTATGATGACAGAACAATGCCAACGATAACAGCGGATACTACATTGTTATTCTGCTACGGCGCTTGTACCACTGATGGTACTTGTCCAACACCACCTTCTCCTAAGGACATCACTTTATCAGTAGACATGAATTGTTATACAGGTACAGCCACAGTTGCAAATGGTGTTTACGTGAACGGAACATTTAATGGATGGAATGGCACTAGTGATCCAATGGATGACTCAGACGGTGACGGTGTGTACACTGTTACGTTAACTTTGACCGCACCTTCTATAGAGTATAAGTTTACAGTGGATGGTTGGACAGATCAGGAATTCTTTGACACTACCTACTTATGTACAAAAACTTCTGGGGCCTTTACCAACAGATTTCTTGAGTCTTCAGCTGACACTACTGTTCCAGCTTTTGGATGGAATGAGTGTGGACCTTGTGCAACGAATGTTGGTATAACAGAAGAGCTTAGTTCGTTCACGGTTAAGCCAAATCCTGCTTCAGATGTGTTGTTTATTGAAAACACCACAGGTACAACATCAAATGTTACAGTATATAGCATAACAGGAGCTCTTGTAATGTCTGAAAGATTTGAAAACGAATCTATTTTAGACGTAGCTTCACTTCCTCGTGGAATGTATATCGTACGTATGGAAAATGGTTTAGAAGAGAAGGTCGTGCGCGTTGCCTTGAAATAAATCCTATTTCACATACTTTAAAGTATTGAGGGGACCCGTTTCGGGTCCCTTTTTCGTTTTGTAACTTGCCAAAATGCGCAGAGAGATTTGGTCAATCGTTTTTGTCTTGGTGGTGTCCGGTTTGTCCGGCCAAACGTTCTCGTCCATTGATGGTGGCATGGGACTTAATCATCCTACTGTTTATGATATTGAACAGGATCCTTGGGGTTTCGTATGGATTGGCACTAGAGATGGATTATTTAAATTCAATGAAGGAAGAGCTAATCAAGTGGCTTTCTTAGACTCTACTGACTTCAGAAGATCAAACAACGTGCAAAGTTTATTGGTATCGCAAGACTCTGTGCTTTATATAGGTCTTCAACTTGGTGGTCTCATTGGGTATGACCTTTCTACAATGAGTATTATTCCTGATCACGAAACTCCACAATTCCCTCAAGATTTGTCAGTTATTTCATTGTTCCAGTCCAATAATGGAACATTGTGGGCAGGTACAGCTGGTGCTGGAGTGTATTATTTGTTGCCCTCATCAAATCGCTGGAAAAGGCTTATTGACGATAAATTTCCAAATGAACTTTTTTTCTGCTTTGATTTTGCCCAACAGGGTGATACCATTTGGTTGGCAACTACTGGTGGTGCTTTACTTTATGTTACAGAACCGGATTTAGCGGTACATGAGATGTCTGCCAATGCAGACGTTGGTTCTTATAGAAAATCTGTAGACGTACTTCATAATGCGGTTGCATATGGAGTAGAAGATCAAGGCTTATTCATTTTAGACTCATCACGATCAACCTTCGTGAAGTATGAAGGGATGGAAAACTTTTGGCCGCGGGATGTAAAGTTTATAGGTCAGGATTTATGGGTTTCAACAGATGGCGAAGGTTTATTCAAACTAAGTAATGATAGGGTACGTATTTATTCCAAACATGATAAGCAATCTGGTTTGGCATCGAATCAGTTCTATGGCATATACTCTTTAAACAATGAGGTTTGGCTGGGGACTTTTAATGCTGGTATAGCAATTATTCCTGAATCAGAAGAGCTTATAGTGCAATTCCCGCGGGATGAGAATTATACGAATACCAGCGTTCAAAGTGCCATTAGCCTAATTACCACGAATGGAATCTGGGTGGGTTATGATGGTGACGGCTTAAAAAACTATAGACAATTGCAAGGTCAATGGGAGGAATTCATGCTCTTTGATTACAGGTATCCGAAGGTAATTACAAGCCTAATAAAATTTGGCGATGAAATATGGATAGGAAGTCTTTCCGAGGGTATATATGTATTAGACCAGTGGGGCAAGATCAAGAGAACATATGTGAGTTATTCTGACCAACCGTCAGGTCTGAATAACTCAAATATTTGGTCCATGCAACAGACATGGGGCGACAGTCTATGGATTGGGACCCTCTCAGGATTGCAGTTTTGGGACGGTACTGAATTCATTTCACCGTTTGAAGGTGCGTGGGATGCCGGGAGGAATATTATGGATTTGGAATTCGACGGTGAGAAACTTTGGATAGGATCGGAGTTTGAGGGATTGTTTTCTTTGGATCATAGCGGGGTGTTGGAAAGGTATGCATTAGACAATTCAGTTTTGGATTTGCATGAATATGAAAACAGTTTGATTATTGCGACAGAGGGTGCAGGGATTCTAGCCTTGCGAAACGGGTTGATTGATACGATTATGGACAATCGTGGGTATATGAATGCGTATTCATTAGCTTCTATAGAAAACGACCTATATGCAACCACTTCATTTGGACTTTTGAGATTGTACTTGAGTGAAGACGGTGATTGGGAATATGAAGTTCTTCTAGAACTGAATCAGTTGCAAGTAGGCTCACCAAACAGGAAGTCGTTAGTTTCTATGAATGACAAGCTTTATGTTGGAGGAACTAAAGGCGTTGCTGAATTAAATGTCCAAAAAATGACGGTTTCTCATGTTCCAAGTATAATCATGACATCAGTGCTTTCGGATAATTTGAGAATTCCTTTTAATGTAACAACGAATCATTCTAAACCACTGAATCAGGTTGTTTTTGAACCAGGTGTAAAGTCAATAAGATTTAATTTTGAATTAATTAGTACACAACTCAGAAGTGGGATAAACATGTTGTATCGAATCAAACAGCTTGATAAGTCTTGGAAGAATATATCCTATGGTATGCGTTCAATAGATTTACCTGAATTGGCTCATGGAAGTTACACGCTGGAAATTCAAGCAGTCGGATCAAATAATGACTACAGTACATTGATTATACCTTTTAAGATTAAATCCTTTTTTTTGGCAAAGGTTTTGGTTTCAGGTGATGTGCTTAATCATGTTGATTTCCGCAACAATACTATCTCTCTATATTTATCAGGATAGGAAGTTTCAATCAACAAAACTGCAGCTGGTAGAAATGGAAAAAGAGTTGTTAAAGTCAAGAGCAGCTCAACTTGAAGTGAAAACAGAAAAACAAAAGGCTGAACTGAGTTTCCAACTTTTAAAAACATCAAGTCGTTTAGAACTATTAAAAGGATTTAAAGATCGATTAATTAGAGAGAGCCAAAAGAAAGGGCTCGCTGCGGAAGTGTTGCAATTTCTTAAGAGCTTAACGCGAGAATTAAATAGAGAGTTGCAAAGCGAAAATTATTGGGATCATTTTGAACGGAATTATAGAGAATTACATGAAGAATTTTCGGCTAATTTGAAGAAGTCGTATCCTGATTTAACAAAAGGTGAAATTCGACTAAGCTACCTGTTAAGACAAAAAATGAGTAATAAAGAGGTGGCTAATGTTTTGAATGTAAGTCCAGCGGCCGTTGAAAAGGCTAAATATAGGTTGAAAAAAAAGTTAGGAATTGATAAAGGAAGTTCTTTGGATAATTTCATTCAGGATTTATAATCAAGTCATCCTTCCCGTTCTAAAAAAGCGAATTATCACTGTATAAGTCGGGTTGTCGCCCAGGTAGGACATAAGTAAGACCTCAACACATTAAGGTCACAGGTACTCCGTAGTATGTGGTTTATTAAATAAATTTGAAGCAACAACACATCGTTACATGAAAAAACTAATTGTATTTATTGTAAGCTTTTGGTCAATATCGCTTTCAGCTCAGTACGTCCATACCAATGGTAAGGCTATTGTAAAAGGAAATGGTGATACTCTTTTAATTCGCGCCATGGGTGTAGGCGGATGGATGGTACAAGAAGGATACATGTTACAAACGGCATCTTTTGCGAGTCCACAGCACAAAATACGAGACACAATACAGGACTTAATCGGCCCAGCAGCAACGGATGCTTTCTACGATGCATGGCTTGAAAACCATTTCGGAAAGTCTGATGTAGATTCATTGGCCGCTTGGGGATTTAATGCTGTTAGGGTTCCAATGCATTACAACTTGTTTACTTTACCAATACAAGATGAGCCAGTAGTTGGACAAAATACATGGCTCACCAAGGGTTTTGACCTTCTCGACTCGGTAGTTAAATGGAGTGAAGAGGCCGGGATTTATGTGATCCTTGATTTGCATGCAGCGCCTGGAGGTCAAGGATATGATTCAGGTATTAGTGATTATGATCCTTCAAAACCATCTTTATGGGAAAGCGCATTTAATAAATCAAAAACGGTAGCCCTTTGGAAAAAGTTGGCGGAGCATTTTGCCAATGACACCACAATAGCGGGATATGATTTAATAAATGAACCGAACTGGAATTTACCTGGAGGAGGTCCTTTGCGAGCCCTATACGGTGATATTACGGATAGTATACGAAGCGTTGATACGAATCATCTCATATTCATTGAGGGTAATTGGTTTGCTAATACATTTACTGGGCTTACGCCGCCTTGGGATAATAATATGGCTTATTCGCCCCACAAATATTGGTCGCCTGTCAATAGCATTGCCGATATCCAATACGGATTAGATTTACGCGACGCTTACAATATCCCGATTTGGTTCGGTGAGACTGGTGAAAACTCAAATGCATGGTACACTGGACTTATTACCATTATGGAGTCTGAAGGAGTTGGTTGGGCTTGGTGGCCCTTAAAGAAGATAGAAACAATAAATGCGCCATTAAGTATCACCAAGAGTCCGGGGTATCAAAACCTATTAAATTATTGGAGTGGGGGAGGCACCGCTCCTAGTGCAGCAGCAGCGACTTCAACACTTATGCAACTGACTGTAGATTTAAAAGCAGAAAATTGCACCTATAACAGAGGAGTAATTGACGCTATGTTCCGTCAAATTTATGATACAACTGCTGCTCCCTGGAGAAATCACGTATTGCCAGGAGTAGTTCATGCTTCTGAGTATGACATGGGTCCATTGGGGGTTGCTTATTATGACACAGAATCCATGCAGCTGAATCCACCGCCTGCATGGAATAGTGGATGGACGTATAGAAATGATGGTGTTGATATAGAAAGACTAGTAGACTTTGTGAATAGCAACGGTTATATGGTTGGATTTGTAGATACTGACGATTGGATGCAATATACCGTTGACATTCCTCAGGATAGTGTTTATACAGTTACGGTTAGACAAGGGTCTGGAAGTTCAACAGGAGGAAACTTTTATTTTGAGGCAGATGGGGTTAGACTTACACCAAACTACTACGCTACTAATACGGGAAGCTGGAGCGTTATGGCAGATAAGATTATTCCAGATGTAATTCTATCTGGAGACGATAAAGCCCTAAGATTCGTTGCAAATGGTGGTGGATTTAATGTATCCAGTTTTGAGTTTGAGGCAACAGGAAGTACTAGCACATTAGATGCAGAATATGTTCATTCATTAACTTACAGTTATACTCAAATTGAAATCCAAACCAATAAACCCGTTGATACGGCGAATCTTGGAAATGCAAGCTCGTATTATGTGACTATAAATGGAATCCAGAGCCCTTTAGTTCTAATAGAAGCAAGTCCTAATAATTCAAGGAATTTAATTCTAACGTTGGCTAATACAATGACCTTTTTGGATGAAATGAAGGTTTCGTATTCCGGTACTTCACTTAAAGCAAAGGACGGTACAGAAGTGCAGCCCTTTACTCTAGAATTAGTGGAGAATACGTTGCCTACAGTTCATGTTATTCCGGGCAAAATCGAAGCTGAAGAGTACACATCAATGGATGGTATTTCACTAGAAAACACCACTGATTTGGGCGGTGGGCAAAATATTGGATATTTAGATGCAGGCGACTATTTACTATACGATGTCAAGGTATTGCATAACGCCACGTATTCTATAGATTATCGTCACGCCTCTCAGAGTAATGGAGTGATTCAGTTTGAATTATTTGATACATTGGGTACGCTCATTAGTACCTTTCCAATGGCTACTTTGGCGTCTACTGGAGGATGGCAAACTTGGACTACTACGAACGAAAATGCGGGAGTGTTGACTGCGGGCGATTATGTTTTAAAATTAAATGTCAATCAAGCACCAGTGAATATCAATTGGTTCAATTTTGTAAAAGGCGTTGGTATAGCAGAAGAGCAAGTTGAAGAAGGCTTAATGTTATTTCCGAACCCAACTAGAGATGGGTTTGCGATTAGAGGCGCGTGGGCCAATCAAACGCCATTGCAGATATTTATCTATGACGACACAGGAAAGCTTTGGCTCAGAGAAAAGGGAAATTATAGTGATGATTACTTTATTTCAACAGCCAATTTAAATTCGGGTACGTACTATGTAACTGCTGTTGCTCCAGGTAACCGATACACCGAAAAATTGGTTGTAATGAAGTAATTAATTGCTAAACCAGAGGTTTTGTAGTTTGATTTGTTCTTGATTTGGTGTTTTACTAAAAAAGATTCTATGCTTTTCATTTTGGACATCAATAGTTTGAACAGTATATGGCATAGTTAATTTTTGATCACCTCTTTCAACATTTAAATTGAACACAGAACCTTCTACAGGCTCACCAAATTCGTTAAGCCATCTTTCAGAGAATACTTCAATTAAGTCACCTTCTTTGAGTTCTATTGGGACTTCCTTGCCAATTTTGGTTACCCGTATTTGATTACTTCCCCGAACACGTTTAGTCCTGATATTAAAATCAGATATAGGATTAGCGCTTCTACGTCCATTGTATCTGCGGTTATAATTAATACCTACTTTTAAAAGATACTCTTGAACGGGCAAAGGTTCTCTACCCGAAACATAATCGTTGAAAAATTGATTTAAATCGGGGTGAACAAGCTCAACGAATTGATTAATTATTTCATCATCTCTAAAGCTCTTTAAGGGACCGTATTGATCTCTAAGTTCTAGTATGATGTCATGTAAATCTGTTGCTCCATTGGTTAATTCCATGATACGGATATCTAATAATGCCCCCATGAGAGCGCCACGCTGGTATACTTGGTTGTATTGTTTCTTATAAGGGTTTTTAAGAACATTCTCACTCATCTCGGTAAAAGACATCTTTGTTGTAGGATACCTCTCCGCATTTTTTATTTTTCCTTGAAGCAGGTTCCGAACGTATTCGTCTTTTGTAATTACACCTCCTTTAACTTGGCTGATTCCTGCAAAGTATTCCGTGATTCCCTCATAAAGCCACAGATGTTTGCTCATTGCAGGGTTGATATAGTTAAAATCTCCTATCTCTTCGCTATGCAGACCGAGTGGTGTTAGGATATGGAAAAATTCATGGATACACACATCCGCCATGCCGTCTAAAACGGTTGTTCCTCCAAAATCTGGTAGGTAGTACACAGAGCTGTTACCGTGTTCTAGGGCGCCGAAGCCTTTGCCGCCAAGTTCTCTAATAGCCTTGAAAATGGTCCCAATTTTAATTTCAGTACCGTTAAAAAGGCCTTCAAATTCAGTATAATCTTTAATGTAAAAAATGAAGGCATAATTATCTACAGGAAGATCACCTTGAAGGAAACCTTCAATGGCTTTCATGCTTGTTTCAACTTGTTCGTATATGCTACTTGACAGCGCCCTGCCGTTTTCTGTGAATACCCCTATGGTCACTTTAGCATCACCAAGCTGGAAAGAAGTAGTATCTGGCTGGCAGACCATAACTGGCGAATCCAAGAAGTGGTGGTAATTCCTAGCAATGAAATTTTGAGTTGTCCCGTAAGAATAACTTTCCATAGCACTTATACCATACATAGTTGCGTTTTTGTTTACTTCAAGAGCTACCGGTAAGTCTTCTAAACCCTCAAAGAAGCCAAAATATCCCGCGGCGTTTAGCAAAAAGTTTTGACGTTCTTGATTATTTGTTCCTGCAGGTTCAAATACTTTATTCTTCCGAATTTTGGCATCAAAGCTGTCCCCTGCCCAATATTCAATTCTATCGGGCTTTCCTTTGATGGTATAGCTGTTTTTTCTCTTTGATGTTTTAAGTTTTTCTCCCGAAGCGTTGTATGCTTGAAAATCATGAATGAACCTTCCGTAATCTAAAGTGGCGTATGTACCCGGTATAGTAGCAGGGAAGTGGAATAAATAGCTGTTATTATTTTGATCTGCAAGGCCCAACAACGTTACATTTAGTGAGACCTTCACTCGATCATCAACTACGTTGGTTAAATCAATACTGTAGGCATGTGATCCTGTTTTTTGGCCGAATAATCCCAAATAGCACATTAGGGACAAGGAGAGTAGCTTAATCTTCATATTTGGTTATGGTAAACAACGAAGATAAGGGTTGAAGAATCACGGAAGTAGCCTATAAAAAAAAGAAACCCCCACCGACAAGGCGGTGGGGGTTTTAAACAATTTGAAAATTGTGATTAAGCCGCTTCTTCTTTCGAGCTAACAGCAAGAGAATAGATAACTAAACCAAAACCGATTTTATTGACAGCATCACCAATGTTGTAAACAACATCCATGTAAGCTGAAGCCGCTTCAGGGTCAGATACCAATTGCATTCCGAATAAACCACCTGGTGTACCTAAAATGTATCCTAATGGGTAAATCGCCCATCCTACTAAGACAAACCAAAATAGAACTTTTACAGCTTTAGCAACTGCAGGACCTGCGTTTTGCGCTAACTGAGCAACTTCTCCTTTCCATACTAAGAAAACAATGTAGAAGTAAGCAGCACCAGAGATAACACCCCACATAACTGAGGACGTATCGCGGTAAATGGTCTCACCAAGGTAACCGGTAACTAACATGATTACAGACGCAGCGATAAGTTTCCATAGAAGACTCATCTTCGCACCAGCTTTTTTAGTGATTAAGTAAAACTCAACACACATGAGTGGCACAGTTAACGTCCAATCAACGTAACGGAAGAAGGTTGGAGACTCTCCAGTTTCGAAGTGGTAACTTCTCATGTAATAGTAGTGTACGAACGCAATGAACGTAATTAGACCACTTACTAGTAAAGAAGTACGCCATTTTTTATCTACGTTCCACATTTCAAAGAAGAAGAACACAGATGCAGCCATCATAGCCATACAGCCTACGAAGAACGTAAATGAAGTAATGGTTGTGAGGTCAGTGTAAGCAGTAAGATCTACTGCTGAGTTGCTAACGGATACGCTAGCCAATAAAGTTGTCAGTGACATGGTATAAAATTATTAAAGGTTATAACTACCACTTAACGACGTTGCAGAGTAATTGTTCATGATAATTTTAAAAAACTTAAACAAATACTGAAAATCAACATTTTAAGATGATAATTAATTAAATTTAATGATAATTATAGAACAAAAACAATAAAAAAGCGTCATTATTATATAAGGGTCGCTTATACCTTTAATATAGGACATGTATAGTTTTGGACTCATAGGCTTAGGAGCTGCTAATTCACTGCTTTTGCTGAGAATGGAAAAAGAAGGTTTGCTGGAAGATGCAGCTGGAATCGTTTTTGACCATACGTTCAAAGCGTTAAATGATAAAACGTACTGTTTTTGGGCACATCCAGAAGAAGAAATTATTCAAGATTTACAACATGAGATCAAACACAGTTGGTCTCAAGTAGTATCGGGGAATAAATATGAAAACCTTAAAGGGCTCCGATATTATATGGTTGAAAGTTTAGCTCTCTATAAAAGAACACGAGTTCTATTAGAACGTTATCCTAATATTAAAATACATCAACAAAAGGTTACCGATATCATTGATCATTCGGTATACCTTGATCTTCTCACTAAGAATGCTTCTTATCAAGTTTTAAAAGTATTTGATAGCAGACCACCAGTAATCAATGAGGTTATAGGTGAAACAGTGTGGCAAAGTTTTCAAGGTTGGAAAGTAGAATTTGACAAGCCTATTTTTAAGCCTGAGACCATGCGACTCATGGATTTTAATATTCCTCAGAATGGATTTACGCAGTTCATGTATCAGTTGCCAACGAGTGAAACGGAGGCACTAATAGAAATGACTAGGTTCGGTAGGGAATTATTACCTGAAGATTTGGCAAAGGATCAACTACGGAATTACCTCTTAACTTTTAACGAATCCTATCGTATACATGATATTGAAAACGGGGTCCTTCCAATGTCTCAGAACGCGGAGCAATACCATCGTAGTTCCAAGGTTATTTCTACTGGTTCACGCGCAGGGAAACTCAAGCCTACAACGGGTTATGCATTCAAAAATATGTATGCTCATGCGAAAGAACTGGTTCTTAATGAAGCCATAAATAAAACGACCAATGTATGGTACGGGCTTCCTTCGCGTGGCGGAGGAAGATTCGCTTATTACGATTTTCTTCTTCTGTTTATAATGAAATTTCGCCCTCAATGGGGTAAGATTATTTTTACTAGGTTGTTTCGAGTTATGCCTACGGAAGAGGTTTTTAAATTTCTTGATGAAAAAAGTCGCGTAGGATGGGAAATTCGTATGTTTTTAAAATTGAATAAGCTCAAATTCCTCTGGAGTGTTTTATTTTCCTCATTGGCTTTTATGTCTAGTAAACCGCAGCGTTGGCTGCCAATAGTTTTCTCTTTATTGGCTTTAATGATTGACCGAGTTTCTCCTGGTTCTGGCACGAACCTGGGAATAGGTCTTCTTATTCTATCACTTTTTGTCGTAGGAATTCCGCACGGTGCTTTAGATGGATACTCACACAATAGAAACCTTAAACTACCTACTTTTGTAGCAAGGTACTTAGGAATAATGGCACTTGTGATTCTGCTTTGGTTGGCGAGCCCAATAGTTGGTCTCGTGTTTTTCCTTCTTTACAGTGCTTGGCACTTTGGAGAGACGGACTTAATAGAATGGAAGCGATCGAACGTTGGTTTATCTGTACTTTGGGGTTTTATGTTACTCGGTATTATTTTGCTATCACATTTAAATGAAGTGAATGAACTCATGAATTATATGAGTATTCCAGATTGGCCAATTGAGCAAAACGCAGCGAATTCAGTTGTTCAACTTTTCTTTTTTTTGAGTGCTATTCTGTCGTTTTGGTTTCGCTCAGCAGCATGGGGCCTATCTTTAATTGCGTTGGCTTTAAGCACTCAATTATCACTAGTGATAAGTTTTGGAACATACTTTATTTTACAACATAGTCTAACAGGGTGGAATCACTTAAAAAATTCCGAAGGTTGGTCTCACAGCAGCATGTTTATCAAAGCATTGCCATTTACTGCAGCAGCAATCATCATTTTTCTTGTCTTCTTTCAATTTGACAGAACATCTCTATGGCAATGGTCGAGCTATTTCTTAATTTTTCTCAGTGCACTCAGTCTCCCTCACATCTATTTCATGTCTAAATTGTACAAGAACGTTTAGGCTTGCTTTTTTCTCAAGGTAATGTGGGTGATTTCTGGCCATATTCCCACTCTTCCTGGAAATGCTAGGAATCCGAATCCTCTGTTTACGTGTAAAATTTGACCGTCTAATTCGGGATATAACCCGGCCCATTTAGGGTATTTGAATTTAACCGGTGACCACTTGATCCATCCAGGAATTTCAATTCCGAATTGCATTCCATGGGTGTGTCCACTCAGGGTTAGATGTACCTTTTTTTTGTGCTTTTTAACTTCAGCATCAAAATGGGAAGGGTCATGACTTAATAGTATGGTAAATGCGTCTTTGGGAATTCCGGTCAAGGCAGTGTCTAAATCTCCATACTGAGGAAAAGGTGGTAATCCCCAATTCTCTACTCCAGCTATGTAGATTCGTTGGTCGTTTCGTTCAAAGTATCGACTTTCATTTAACAAAATATCCATACCCATTTCCCCGTGAATTTCTTTTAGGCGGTTTAGGTTATCTACTTTATCTTGAGCATTAGGGAAACGCCAATAATCCCCATAATCGTGGTTGCCAAGAATTGAAAAGACACCATTCTTGCCTGCCAATTTCCTAAAGGTATCAATCCATGGTTCAGCTTCTGCGGCTAGATTATTTACCATGTCTCCAGTGAACATGACCGCATCAGCGTCTAGCTCAGTCACCATATTAACACCATATTGTACCTTTTCCTTGTTATCAAATGAGCCGCTATGAATATCAGAAATTTGTGCAATGGTAAATCCATCAAACTCTTCAGGTAGGTCGTCGTATTCTAGTGTATGGCTAATTACTCTGTAGCGGTAGCGGCCTTTCCAAATACCGTCTAATATTCCTAGGAATGGAAGAGCTGCAATGCCCAAGGCTAATTGGGAGATAAAAGCACGTCGTTCGGGTAAGATATTGGGTTGAGTTGTTAATACCCTAAAAAAGTATCGACCCAATCGCCAGAGATCTTCCAAAAGTAATGGGATAATAGCCACCATTTTAGGAACGGCAATCAAAATACTTGCACCTACAAGAAGACCTACATATTTATAATCCAACTTTCCTGAACTCATAAGCAAGGAAATAACTATACTCAGGATAAGGTACACAAAGGTAACGCCCCAATAAATCCATGGAGTAGCTGTTGAACGGAAGACGGTTTTGAAGGCTTGATAGGCATATAAGTCAATAACAAGAACAAATCCTACGGTAAAGAGGATTCTAAAGATCATAATATCTGTGTGTATACTAAGTAGCAACGCCATTATTAGCGTATTGTTTTCAAACACAAAAATCGTTATTTAGGGTTGAAGTAGCTAACTTCCCAATCCAATAATTCTATTTATGGACCAAGATTCTTCTGCTGCGGACAAAAAACTGTTTTTACTTGATGCATACGCGTTAATTTTTCGCGCATATTTTGCTTTTGCCAAGAATCCAAGAATCACTTCAAGCGGATTAGATACATCTGCTGTTTATGGATTCACTAGTGCCTTACTTGATCTGTTAAGTAAAGAAAACCCCACTCATATAGCTGTTTGTTTTGATTTACCAGAGCCCACTGAGCGACACGAAATTTTTCCAGAATACAAGGCGAATCGTGACGCAACGCCAGAGGCAATCAAACTTGCCGTTCCTTTTATTCATAGAATTCTAGAAGCATTTAAAATTCCAGCACTTGGGGTATCGGGCTATGAGGCAGACGATGTAATTGGAACATTAGCAAAGAAGGCGGAGAAAGAGGGGTTTACTACCTACATGATGACCCCAGACAAAGATTTCGGTCAACTAGTTAGTCCAAATATTTTCATGTACCGTCCTGCGCGGGGAGGAAATCCACCTGAAATTTGGGGTGAAGCAGAAGTTTGCGAGAAGTTTGATCTTGACAACGTACAGCAAGTAATTGATTATCTAGGTATGATGGGAGATGCAGTAGACAATATTCCAGGTTTACCAGGAGTTGGCGCAAAAACTGCAAGTAAACTGTTGAAGCAGTACGGATCATTGGAAGAGACCCTCGCAAATGCAGAGGAAATTAAAGGTAAGCTAGGCGAGAAGATTCGTGGTAATGCTGAACTGGGCGTTCTTTCAAAGCGATTGGCTCGCATTATTACAGAGGTACCAATTGAATTAGCCTCTGAGACTTTAACAAGAGATACTTGGGATCAGGACGCCTTAATGGATGTATTTGAGGAATTGGAATTTCGAACGCTTGCGCGACGTTTAGGTATAAAACGCACTAATGATATATCCGCCGAAGCACCCGAGGCTACCAAGAAGGTCAACTTGACTTCCAACGATCAAATGAGTCTTTTTGGAGGAGAAGACACGCCTGTAGAATCGCAAATTTCAGTGAGCTCAAGAAACTCTCTGGATAATTCTGATCATTTATACCAACTTGTAGAAAGCTTGGGTGAAGCTAGGCAGTTAGCCCTTGTACTCGCGGAACAACCATCCGTAGCCTTTGATACCGAAACAACCTCTTTAGACGTATTGGACGCGGAGGTAGTGGGTATTAGCTTTTCTTATTCCGCGGGTAAAGCATATTACGTGAGCATTCCTCAAGAAAGAAGCAAGGCTATGGAATGGATTCATGTATTCAAACCATTTTGGGAAAGTGAGAAAACGGAAAAAATTGGTCAAAATATCAAATACGATATGAGCGTATTGCTCAATTACGATGTACATATCAATGGGCCGTTATTTGACACCATGATTGCACATTACCTTATTCAGCCAGACATGCGTCATAATATGGATATTCTTGCTGAAACCTATTTGAATTATGAGACAATCTCAATTGAAACAATTCTTGGTAAAAAAGGTAAGAATCAAAAAAACATGCGCGACATTGCCCCTGAAGCTGTTTTGGACTATGCGGCTGAAGATGCAGATATCACGTTTCAATTAAAGGGAGTTTTTGAGCCCAAACTGAGAGAAACAGGAGTCGAAAAAGTCTTTAAAAATATTGAAATGCCTCTTGTTCCAGTTTTGGCGCGGATGGAGCGGGAAGGTATTAATATTGATGTTCAGTCGTTAAAGAGCTACAGTGAAGAGCTAGGAGAAACCATCATCACGCTTGAACAAGAAATTATTGAATTAGCAGGGCGTCCATTCAATGTGGGGTCTCCAAGACAATTGGGAGAGGTCCTTTTTGACGATCTTAAGCTATCAGATAAGCCCAAAAAAACAAAGACGGGGCAGTATGCAACATCGGAGGCCATACTTGAGGGATTGCGCAAAAACCATCCAATTATTGAAAGCATATTAAACTTTAGAGAATTAAAAAAACTAAAAAGTACTTATGTTGATGCACTACCGGAATTGGTTCATAAGAAAAAAGGAAGAATACACACTAGCTTTAATCAAACCGTAGCAGCTACAGGTCGACTAAGTTCAACCAATCCAAACCTTCAAAATATTCCTATTCGAACAGAAAATGGACGGAAAGTTCGGGCAATGTTCGTTCCTGCCGACGACAATCATGTTTTGATGGCCGCGGATTATAGTCAGATAGAGCTTCGAGTTATCGCGGCATTGGCGCAAGATCAGGCAATGATTAGCGCGTTTAAAAACGGAGAGGATATTCATAAAGCAACAGCTGCAAAAGTTTTTGAGGTACCCTTAGAAGAGGTAAGTCGCGAACAGCGCTCAAATGCTAAGACTGTTAACTTTGGAATTGTTTACGGAGTAAGTGCCTTTGGTTTGAGTCAACAAACGGATATGAATAGAAAAGAGGCTAAAGCAGCAATTGACGGCTATTTCAGAACCTATCCAGGCATCAAAGAATACATGGACAAACAAGTGAGTATTGCTCGAGAGAAGGGATATGTAGAGACAATAACAGGCCGCCGTCGTTACCTTAAGGACATTGAAAGTCGAAATGCAGTGGTTCGTGGTCATAGTGAAAGAAATGCCGTAAATGCCCCTATTCAAGGTTCTGCTGCAGATATCATAAAGCTCGCCATGATTGAAATAGATCGATCTATGCGAACAGCGGAAATGAAGTCTAAGATGCTCTTGCAGGTTCACGATGAATTGGTTTTTGACGCTCGGTTAGAGGAACTTGATGAACTCAAAGCATTGGTAATAGACAAAATGGAAGCAGCTGTTAATCTTGCCGTGCCAATGGTGGCAGAAGTAGGTACCGGTAAAAATTGGCTTGAAGCACATTAAATACAGTGCGTTTATAACCAAACAAACCTTAGCACAAATCACTACAAACCTAAATACAATAGATAATGAAGTGGATTAAAAACGTCATAATTGCAGCGGCAATACTTGCTGTTGGACTTTTTATTTCAAAGACATTAGGAAATATGTCTAAAAAAGAAGAGATAAAAGAAGACCTGCGAAAACTTCAGGTTAATGTATTTACTGCAGACCTTGATACTATTGAATTGCCATTGACTATTTACGGTAAACTCAATGCTGCACAACGTACAGAGTTATTGGCAGAAGTTAGTGGTACATTTAAAAGAGCAAGCCACCCTTTTGAAGAGGGGACTGAATTTTTAGAGGGTGAAACCATAATAGGGTTAGACGATAGCGAAGCTCGTGCAAATGCCATGAGTATAAAAGGAAATTTCATCAACGCTCTTTTAGCCATCCTTCCAGATTTAGCACAAGACTTTCCTTTGGATTATGATAGATTCAAAGCATATTACGATGCATGTAACCTACAAAATGCGTTTACTGCGCTTCCTCAGGTGGAAGGAAAATTAGAGAAGTTTCTGATAGCACGCGGAATTCAAGGAGCGTATTTTCAAAGTAAGAGTGCTGAAGAACGACTCTCCAAATTCAGTATTAACGCCCCGTTTAATGGTGTTGTTGCAAGCGTGAATGTCAAGCCTGGAAACTTGATTAGTCCTGGACGTCCACTTGGAACTTTCATTAATACCAATACATACGAATTAAGAAGTGCCGTTAGTTTGAGCTACGCAGATCAATTAGTTTTAGGTCAACAAGTAACTTTTACCTCGCCTGATGTTGAGGGTGACTGGACGGGTAAAATTATGCGAATAGCGCCGGTAGTAGATGGTGCATCGCAAAGTATTAGTATTGTTATCACCCTTCAAGGCAATAAGCTTCGTGAAGGTATGTACTTGACCGGTCAAATTAAGGGAATTGAAGTATTCAATGCGCTTACCTTACCTGCATCTATGGTTTTTGATAATACATATGTCTTTACTATTGAAGAGGATAGTGTACTAGCTAAAGTTTCTGTTGAAGTAGTGGAATGGCTGGATAACGAAGTGATCGTAAAAGGCATTGACCAAGGTGCAGTTTTAGTTAACGAACCGAGTATCAAGGCAGCGTCTGGACTTGTGGTTTCTCCAGTTAAATAAGGGTCAATGAAAAGATTAATCGAATTTTTCATCAAGTACCCAGTAGGCGTAGATGCCTTACTTATTGGTTTCTTTTTCTTTGGTTGGATCAGCTTTGGAAAGCTCAATACGACCTTTTTTCCTCTAGTAGAAAGTCGTGATATTACCATTACGGCAGTATACCCTGGAGCATCTCCTGAAGAAATTGAGGAGGGTGTTGTAAATAAGATAGAACAGAATCTTAAGGGCTTAACCGGGATTGAGCAATACACGTCTACATCAAACGAGAACCGTGCCTCCATCAATGTTAAAGTAATTAAGGGGTACAATACTGATCTGGTTTTGGAGGATGTAAAAAATGCTGTTCAGAGTGTGGCGTCTTTTCCAACAGGCCTCGAGCCAATTCGAGTCGCCAAAAGAGAGAATCGAACGTTAGCCATAAGTATGGCCTTAACAGGAGAAGGGGTAGATCTCATTTCGCTGAAGCAAGAGGGCAGAAAAATTGAGCAAGAACTTCGTTTACAAGATGGGATCTCTAAAGTTTCGCTTAGCGGGTTCCCTAATGAAGAAATAGAAATAGCTCTAGATAAAAGCACGCTGCGAAAATATAATTTGAGTTTATCCCAGATCGCTAATGCCCTAAGGGCAACGAACCTTGATATAACAGGCGGAACAATCAAAGGAACGCAGGAGGAGATGCTTATTCGATCACGTAATAAGCAATACGATGCAAAAGAGCTACAAAATATTATTGTGTACACCACTCCTTTGGGGCAAACAATTCGATTGAAGGAAGTGGGTAAAGTTCATAATCGCTGGTCTGACAGCCCAGCTCGTGCTGCATTCAATGGGATTAATTCAGTAGAAATTAGTGTAAACAATACCGATCAAGAAGATCTACTTAGCACATGTGAATTTGTAAATAATTACGTAAAAGATTACAATGAAAGCCGCAATCACATGCGATTGGATGTGATAACTGACTTTTCTATAACCTTACAACAGCGCAAGGATTTACTCCTAGAAAACGGCCTGTTGGGCTTCTTTCTAGTACTTGTCTTACTTACGTTATTCTTAAACCTTAGATTGGCATTTTGGGTTGCAATAGGCATTCCAGTATCCTTCGCTGGTATGTTTGTATTGGCCACATATTTTGGCATTACTATTAATGTGATTTCCCTTTTTGGGATGATTGTTGTCATAGGAATCCTTGTTGATGACGGTATTGTAATTGCGGAAAATATATACGCTCACTTTGAGCGTGGAAAACCGTTGCTCAGAGCCGCTTTGGATGGCACAATTGAAGTAATTCCGTCAGTTGTTAGTGCCGTGCTAACCACCATTATTGCATTTTCATCCTTCTTCTTCTTAGACGGTAGGGCGGGAGACTTTTTTTCAGAGATGGCTTTTATTGTAATTGCTACTCTTGCTGTTTCGCTCATAGAAGGGTTGTTGTTTTTACCAACCCATTTAAGCCATGCAAAGCTTGAGAGAAATGCTAAAAAGAATCCCGTACAGTCTTTTGCTACAGGCGTACTTTTCAAATTTAGAGATCGAATTTATTCGCCATTTCTGCGTTGGTCTTTGAACAATAAGATTATTACAATCAGCTTTTTCTTTGCAGTGATGTTCATCACGTTTGGAGCTATGGGCGGTGGAATCATCCGAACGCAATTTTTCCCGTTCATTGAACGAGATAATTTGAGTATTAGTTTAGATATGCCAGCCGGAACCAATGAGGCCGTCACACAGAAATGGATTGACCAAATAGAAGCAAATGTTTGGGAAGTCAACAGTCAGTATAAATCGGAACGTGAGGACGGGTTAGACGTTGTCAAAGCAATTCAAAAGAATATAGGTCCTATTTCATCTAAAGCACGTTTAAATGTGATTCTTTTAGATAGTGAGACCAGGGGCACACCATCCTATCTTATAGAAAATGATATTAGAGCGGTTACTGGAGAAATAGAGGGTGCCGATAATTTGAGCTTTGGTGGCGTACAAGCATTTGGAAAGCCAATTTCCATCTCCTTAGTCAGTTTTGATTTAGTAGAACTTAGGGCAGCCAAAGAAGAACTTAAAGCAAAACTCAAACTAATGGAAGCCCTTTCTGATGTCATAGACAATGATCAAAAAGGTATTCGCGAAGTAACTCTTGAGCTTACGGATAAAGCGCGTTTCTTAGGGCTAACTCCGGGTGTAGTGATGTCTCAAGTGCGCGAAACCTTCTTTGGCGCGCAAGTTCAGCGCTTACAAAGAGGAGAAGATGAAGTAAAAGTATGGGTGCGCTTAGATGAAAAGGATCGTAAACAATTGTGGGACCTTGAGGAGATGCTTATTTCAACCCCACAAGGAAATATTCCGCTACGTGAGTTAGCGAACTATTCCATTGAAAGAGGAACAGTAAATATTAACCACCTTGATGGACAGCGCGAGTACAGGGTGGAAAGTTCGTTAAGCAGCCCAAATGGTTCTGCCCCCGCTTTACTCTCTCAAATTAAGGCCGACATATTACCTGATATTTTCGCAAAATATCCGTCAGTTAAAGCTCGATATGAAGGACAGCAAAAAGAGAGTCAAAAGACACAAGACAGTTCACAGATTGTGATGCCATTAATTCTCTTCCTGATAATTTTGACAATCACTTTTACCTTTAGATCCTTAGTACAAACCATAGTTATCATGTTACTGATACCGTTAAGTCTTACTGGCGTTGCATGGGGCCACTGGCTGCACGGAATGCCAATGTCGATACTGAGTTTTCTTGGTGTGGTGGCGTTGATTGGAATTATTGTCAACGATAGTCTTGTATTGGTTAGTAAATACAACATTAATGTCAAGAGCGGCCAGAAGGTTTATGATGCTATTTATAATGCGGGTATTAGTCGATTTAGGGCAATTTTCTTAACTACGATTACCACTATAGCCGGTCTAGCGCCGTTAATATTTGAGACTTCTTTTCAGGCGCAATTTCTTATTCCCATGGCAGTTTCTATAGCCTACGGAATTGGATTTGCAACCATGCTGACGCTGTTAGTACTACCTTCTATGATGGCTTTAGTCAACGATTCTAGGGTGCTAATTAGACACGTTTGGACGAATCAGAAGCCTTCGCGTGAAGAAGTAGAGCCGGCAATTAAAGAAATGAAGAGCGAACAATACTTTAAAGAATTGAACGATGCTGAATAGGATAATTTCTCTTGCGGTCACGCTTTTAATAGGGTTTAGCAGTCAAAGTCAAAATGTATTAACTTTAGATAGGTCATTGCAATTGGCGTTGTCACACAACCACGATTTACACATCGCCCGATTAGATGCACAACAGGCCGAAAATAACGCTACGTTCGGCAATGCAGGTCGACTTCCTGCCATTACTGCTTCTGCAGGAACAAATTATAGCAATCAAAATTCAAATCTTGAATTTGCAACTGGCCAAACACAGGATGTTGAAGGTGCTGAGTCATTATCCCAGAACCTTTCCGTTGGTATTAGCCAAGTACTGTTTGCTGGTGGACGTATTCAGCGTAGTTATCAACTGCTTAAATATGCGAATGAAGCAGCCTCTCTAAAAGAGAAGCAGGCACTTGAAAGTACGATTGCTCAAGTATGGTCTCAATACACTGCAGTTTCACTCTTGCAACGCAGCGTATTCATTGCAAATGAAAACTTCTCTATTTCAAAGAACCGTTTTGAAAAAGCTCGATTGACCAATGAACTCGGCGGTTCAAATTCTACAGAATTTATGGCGGCTCAAGTAGATATGAATCGTGATAGGGTAGAGTTAATGGAAGCAAAGACTCAATTAGAGTCGGCTAAAAACTCTTTTGCATCTTTTATAGGTTATGACCAAGAATACCTCGTAGCAGATGAAACTACACTGAATCTTGAACAAGAGTTTGATGAAAGTGAAACCTTGGCAATCATGTATGCCGGCAATACTTCTGTGCGGCTTGCTACTATTTCTTCTGAGACGGCACTAGTTCAGCAGCAATTACAAAACGCAACTCTATTTCCAACGGTTTCTGCTCAAGCTGCTTATGGAATTAATCAAAGTCAGGCAGAGGCAGGCTTCTTAACGGCTTCTCAACAAAATGGTCTGAATACAGGCATTAATCTCGAGTATGCTATATTCAACGGGTTTCAAAGTCGTACGCAGCGTCAAAACTCTAAGCTAGAGGTTTTAAAGGCAGAGCATCGTCAGGCTCAGACTCAAGAACTTCTTGAGAATACTGTTAAAAATGCAGTTCGCACCTTTAATAATGCTGCTGCAGTGGCAAAAATCGAATCGGATAATGCTGCAGTGGCTAATCTTAGAATGCTGAAGATTAATGAGTTGTATAGTCTAGGGCAGGTCTCCTCTTTGGAACAACGTCAAGCGCAACTCGCTTGGTATACAGCAGAGAACGGGAAATCTTCTGCTGAATTTCGCGCCGTGAATGCGCAGATTGCATTATATCAGTTGATGGGAGCATTAGTGGACACTATTGAGAAAAATGACTCGACGAGGTAAATCTTCTACAATTCTAATAAGACGTTCGCTATAGCCTCATTTCAGGTATCTCGCCTTCCACGAACAAGCGTCCTGCAGTTTTCTCTTGAATTTCTTGTACGGATACTCCTGGGGCCTTTTCAAGTAGCACAAAACCTCTATCAGGATGTATTTCTAGAACAGCTAAATCTGTAACTATTTTCTTCACGCAGGCTACACCAGTTAGGGGAAGGGAACAAGAAGGGAGTAATTTGCTTTCCCCACGTCTATTCGTATGCTGCATGGCAACAATGATATTATCTGCAGAGGCCACTAGGTCCATTGCCCCACCCATACCTTTTACCATTCTACCTGGAATCTTCCAATTGGCAATGTCTCCACTGTCGCTCACCTCCATTGCGCCCAAAACCGTGAGCTGAACGTGTTGTCCGCGAATCATGGCAAAGCTTGTTGCGCTAGAAAAGAAAGAGGCACCAGGTAAAGCTGTTATAGTTTGCTTTCCAGCATTGATTAAATCTGCATCTTCGTCACCTTCGATAGGAAAGGGACCCATGCCCAAAATACCGTTCTCACTTTGGAATTCTATATTAATTCCTTGTGGTATATGATTGGCTACTAAAGTGGGGATACCAATACCTAAATTCACATACCAACCGTTTTGCAGTTCCTGTGCTATTCGCTGAGCAATTTGATCCTTATTCAACCCCATAGTTATTCAACTTTTGCACGAATAGTGCGTTGTTCAATTCTTTTTTCATAGCCCTTTCCTTCAAATATGCGCTGAACAAAAATTCCTGGCACATGAATGCTATTTGGATCAAGTTCTCCTACTTCGACTAGTTCTTCTACCTCTACAACTGTGGTTTTTCCAGCCATGGCCATCATAGGGTTAAAGTTGCGTGCAGTCCCTTTAAAGATTAGGTTCCCTGCCTTATCACCCTTCCACGCTTTAACAAAAGCAAAAGGTGCATGAAAGGCATGTTCTAAAATATGTGGCTTCCCGTCAAATATTCGAACTTCTTTGCCTTCTGCTACTTCAGTGCCGTACCCTGCTGGAGTGAAAAACGCGGGAATACCTGCACCTGCCGCCCTGCAGCGTTCGGCCAATGTCCCTTGAGGGACAAGGTCCACTTCAAGCTCACCACTGAGCATTTGGCGTTCAAATTCATCGTTTTCGCCCACATAGGAGGCAATCATTTTTTTTATTTGCCTAGTATGCAACAATAAACCTA
>MDSX01004051.1_pt1 | contig 53825 bp, 29 predicted proteins | sample 811141 | NCBI WGS metagenome assembly MDSX01 (sample SAMN05326642, study PRJNA326480) | marine metagenome | isolation source: seawater | place: Atlantic Ocean: South East | collected 2010 | reverse complement strand
GGAAGAGCGACAGGTTCAATAGATAACATTAGAGGTTATAACGAATATCGAAATGGTGATTTACACAATTTAAAAGTAACTGCACTAGGAATAAGAGGATACTTACATAAATCAGCATTAACTATTCAAGTACCGGGTAAGAACTTTTTGGCAAAAGATAAAAATATGACAATAAGTAATAAAATACGTGTAGAATTTAAGAAAAATACTATGCATCATCGAGCAGAAAGTAACCAAGAATTAGATATTAAAAAATCGGGTGACTATATCATATACAGTGCTAAGCACACTTTTAGTCCTGCAGGCGATGGAATGTTTTCATCTACTTTAGGTTTAGTTAAATTAGCTCACGAGAAAAGGTAATAAGATGAAAAGTATATCTAGCCGATACTGGGGAGATAATCCAAGATTTTTTATTGGAAAAGTCAGAAGAAATGACGATCCTAAACATATGGGAAGAGTTCAAGTTAGAATATTTGGCATACACGATAATATTGAAATTGCTGATCATGATTTACCTTGGGCTCAAACGCTATTGCCTGTCACATCTCCTGGAATATCCGGAGATGGTGAAAATGCTGTGCTTGGCCGAGGTGCTATGGTTCATGGTATGTTTTTAGATGGTCAACTGTCACAAATACCATTAATTCTAGGAAGCTATACTACTATTCAAAATCCTTCGTATATTCAAACAAATGATCCTACACTTGAAAAACCTTTAACAGATGGTGGTAATTTCTCTACTACAGCCACAAACCGAGAATCATATTCTTCAGGTGACGTGTTATCAGTCCAAGCAGGTTCGGCTGAAATAGAAGCTCTTGCAAAGAAAATGCCCGGAAATGGAACAGAAGAAAAAATATTTACTTCTCTTCGAAACTTTATGGACCCAGCTCAAGTATGCGCATTTATGGGAAACATTAGAGTAGAATCCGGTCCTGGAAGAGGAGGAGATTTTAACGGAGTTTATGAAGGACAACGTTTATCGATTAAAAGCGGGCCTTGGAATGAAATAATTAATCCAAATGATGTTGGATTACCTGCATTTGGATTATGTCAATGGAGAGCCGATAGATGGGAAAAATTAATACAATTTTCTGAAAGTATCAATTTGCCGTGGCAAAGTTTAGATGCACAATGTAGATTTATATATCACGAGTGTACAGGTAGCGAGTCCAGTGCTTTTGGATATATTAATGCTTGTGGATCAGATGTTCCAAATGCTACTTATAGTGTATGTAGATTTTATGAAAGACCATCAAGTAAATATGTAAGATATGGTGGATCATTTGGTGCATGTCCTTATACTTCTCAAGGCACTAGACGAGGTCACTCCGGTAGAAGATATTGGTCACCAACTCTAAGAAATCGAATTAAACATGCTAGAGTTTATTATCGTAGATTTGTTAGCGGTAGTTAGTAAGGAGATTATTATGGATATTGGAAATCTAAACACAAAAATAAAAAATGTGAGAGGTACTCTTGACCTCGATGGAATGAAATCAAAAATAGATAAAGTAAGTAGTGCCGTCAAATCATTAAACGAAACTAAAATAGCCCTGAATAAAGTAGGCAATAGTATTAATGGAATTAAATCTCTTACTGAATCTTTACCTATAGTAAAAGAGGAACTCGCTAATTTAATACCAGTTGCTCCTATTGTAGAACTAACAAATAAAATGCCAGGCCTGGAAGATAAGATGAATAAGGCTTTAACTGCTGCTGAAGAAGAAATTATCCAGCAGATGAGCGCTCGGCCTTGGACTAATCCCGATACCGGATTTGTTGGTATTCCAAAAGCAGAAAAAGCAGATATAATAGCTGGTGTAAAGAAAGCTAATAAATTACTTGGAACACCAGCTTCTATTCAATCAAATATCAATAAGATTACTGGATCACTTCCAAAATTTGACGACATAATGAAGGGCATTGTTCCAACAAATTTGCTTGGAGCTGCAAAGGATAGTCTTGATAAGGTAGCTAAATTAGAAGCAGCGGCTGAATCATTGGGATCAAATTTGACCGGATCGTTGAATAGACTCTCAGATATACCAAATGGATTAAAGAGTCTGACATCTGGTATTGGCGGAATAAATTCATCTTTAAATATTGATCTAGATATTGCTATTAAGGGGGCAGATAAGATTTTAGATACTGTGACTGAAGTTGATAAGACTATACAAACAACACTAGGTGTAATTCAAAATACTAAGTTAGCTGCAGAAAATCATATAAGAAGAGGAATTGAAGATATTGCTGGATCAGTAATGGAAATAGAAGATGTTATACAATCAGTAAAAGATCTAAAAGAAGAAAAATTTGAAAAAGTGATTAATAATATTAATACTGCAACACTTATTAGTAGTTTAAAGCAAGGTAAAATAGTTCCATATAAAGATCCTGATACAGGCAAAATTACTACGTTTGGATCCGATCTAGTTCCATATAAAGATCCTGATACAGGCAAAATTACTATTCCAGGAATTCCTCCTGAACAAGCAAGAGCAATCATAGAAGATGAATTGGGTGTACAAATAAATAAACTCGAAGATAAAGTTAATGATCTTACAATTGATCTTAATTCGAATATTACTTTAGATGAGGATTTTCCAGCTTTATCTGCATCTCAAATCGAAATAGGGCAATCGGCTTCAAATTGGGACGGATCTAAAACCGCAATATCGGGCAAAACTCGCATAGCAGAAAATATAGGAGAATATGCATTTAGTCGTGTGCAATCTCAAGAAGAATTAGTTGCTGAGTTTAATAGTGTTACTCGAGAAATTACTGAGATGATTGTACATTGGACGGGTCATTTTCTAGACCAAGCATATGCAGGCGCTGCAGAAGTTCATGAAAGATCAATAGCATTAAATCATGATGGCTGTTCTTATCATTATATCATAAAAAAGAATGGTCAAATAGAAAGAGGCCGTCCAGTGTATATTGCAGGTCAGCATGCGCCAGGACATGATGACTTTAGCATTGCTATTGCATTTGTCGGTGGTTTAAATTCGTATTCTGACGAAAAGAAAGAAGATTGGGTGTATGGTAATGAATCATTAACTGCATCTCAGTATAAATCTTTCGAAACGATTTGCAAAGCATTTTATGTTATTTGGCCAGGATGTAACATATTTGGTCATAATGAAATTAATAAACAGGAATTAGATCCAGGTTTTAATGTAGCAGGATACTTAAAAAATAGATTTAAAACCACTAATCAATCCGATCCTAGTCTTCCTGGTACGGATCAAGATGATTTGGTTGGAGAAGAGCTCATGTTATCTGATGCTGTGTCTACATATAACGCTCCTGCTGTTGCAATATCGGTACCTGCTGCTGAAATACCTCAGGTAGTAGATAAAGAACAAATAAGAACAGCAACGGTACTTCCAGGTAAAGTGCCAGTCGCAATACATAATTATGATGAATTGGTAAATCTTTTAAATGAAAATAAATTAAAAGCTGGTGATATTATAAAATCGTTTGATATTATTCCAGATGAGGTATTGAGAGTCGAGGTAAATAATCAAAGTGTAGGAGATTATTTAAAGCAGGGGTTAGATCTTGAAGATGCTACTAATGCTGCTGTTGAAATTAAAGATAAAGCTGGAAAAGTGATTAAGACAATAGACGACTTTAAATTTTGGGGGAGTGGAGCATGAGCCATAAAGACGATCTTGATGGTCTAATTGAAAGAAACCGTAGAGCTACTTTACAAGGTAAAACTTCAGGTACTGGTTTTGAAGATATTGCAGGAGAACTTCCACGGTCTGATTATTATTTTGAACAGGGCGTAGAAAAAAGTGTAAGAGCAGGACATATACATAATTTAGAAACCGACGTTGCTGTTACTATAGGTCGTGAAGATATATCTTTAGTCCATGAAAGTCCTTCTTCTTCAACTGAAGTATCGATTAAAACAACACCAAAAGGTCATGTCGTTCTTTATGACGATACTATCGGCAGTGAAAGAATTCTACTCAAGCATATGTCAGGCGCTGGGGTTGAAATGAAACCAGATGGATCTATTATTGTTAATGCAAGAGGCAATAGAGTAGATCTAGTAACTGGAAATCATCATCTATTTACAGAAGGCAATGGGAATCTTACTTATTCAGGTGACTTAAATATGAATATTGGTGGAGATTTTAATCTTGATGTTGGTGGTAATTATAATTTAAAAGTTGGAGGTCATTGGATTGTAAATATCTTCGGGTCTTATACTAAACGAATTATTGGTATGATGGCTGAAACTATTCAAAAAGTAAAAAGCACTACAGTATTAAAAGATGTTACAAATACATTTCTTGGAAAACTAAGCACTTCAGTAAAAGAAGATTATGAATTTATTGTAAGAGGTGAAGCAGATTATAATCACAAAGGATCTACAACTCTTACATCACAAACCGAAATTAGTTTAACATCACCTAATATTAATATTGTTGCTCAGGATTTAACTGCTACAGGTAATACTGGAACTATTGGTGGTGAGAATATTGTAATGTATAACTATAATATGTTTACTGGTCATTCAATAAACGCACTTGACACTGTTACTACAAAAAGTGTATATGCAACTGATACATTAGATACTCAAACAATTAATTCAACTCGAGTAAATTCAACATCTATGCATGCAACAACATTTCATGGTGACTTAACTGGAATGGCCGATCAAGCAATTTCTGCTGATACTGCAAATGTTGGTCCGACCCTCGGCAGTGCGGCTGGATTTACAAATGCTAATACTACGGCAGATGCTGTAGATGCGACTGCAGCAAATACTACAAAGGGTCCAAAGAAATGGCCAACTGATGCTGCAAGTGATTATGGTCCAAGTGGATTAGATAATTTAAAACCATTACCAACTGCGACTACTTCATCTATATTCTTAGATAAATCTGCATATATGGTTCAGTCTGTTTTTGTAGATGATGATGATGGAATTTATAATTATCTAGATAAAACGGTAACTACTGGTGGAGTTACAGAAAAACCTCTTACTACAGCTGAAATAAGAATTAAAATGCGTAATCCAGCAAATAAAAATAATTTATCATTTACTCAAGAGCAAATCGCAGATGGAGTGCTATCCGCCTCGTATGTTGAAAAAATTCCGGCCCACATAGATCGGATAATAGGAAAGAAAAGTCAGGTTAGATTAGGAGGAGATGATATAGGAAATCACGATCCAAATACTAAAACCTATCGCTATAAAGCAAGTGACACATCGAAAAAACAAATTAAATTTATTGTACCTGAAGCGCAATATAATCCAAATAATATAAAAAATATTAGAATGGGTACACTACTTGCTCCTGGCATGCCACTATCTAAATTTTTTCCAAACAGTGAAACAATGAATGACATAGATCAAACTGAGAGACACAGAATAGCAAGAAATTTAGTTGCTAGTATTAAATTGTTAAAAATAGCAAAATCACCTGCATTTATGAAGGGATTTAACATAAAAATAGTAGAAGGTGTGCAAAAATTAGGAGCTACTGATAATTCTGCTCCTGCAAATTCTATTACAAAACTGTCTAGTATTGGAAGAGTAGTTGGATTTGAAGTCAGAAATTCAAAAAGCGGTGATATATCACCAGATATTACATTTGATTTAGCCGCATATTTAAAGGATAATGCTGAATTCGATAAACTAATATTATCTTACGATACGTATGAAGTAGATGAATTATCAAGTGGAGAGAAAATATTATATTCATGCATTATAGTAGTTATGCCAGAAATTCCTCAGAATTATAAAATATTATTTAAACAGGATATAGAAACACATTTTAATGATGAAGTACAATCCACAAAAGATTTAATAGAAATATCCTTAAGCGAAACAGGTGCTGTTGAATTAGAAAAAGAGACAACACCAGCTATTACTGATAAAGGTTTAAAGAAAATTAGAACAAAATCTGGATTTTACGCTTTTGTTTCTGCTGCGGTTTGGAACAACATGCAAGGGTTTATTAATAAACTTGAAGGTCCGCCATATAATTATGTAATTAAAACACTAGATGGATTTTCCACTACTACGCAGAGATATTCAAATCTTAAAAACGAATACCTTGAACAAGACTTATGGACACCGAATGCTTCAGGGCTTGGAATAAACATAAATATTTCTCAGAACTTAAAGGGTACTACTCTTGTTCATGATTTTCCGGATGAGATTTCCGAAATAGCACAATCATTTGGATTGGGTTGGGGCGGCGATTTTAAAATATATAAAGATGCAAGTTTGTTCTCAATGAGAGATGAAGAAGGTGGATCGATTCCAGCTCCTCGATCAAATGAAGTATATAAAACAGCTGAAACAAAAGCTGAAATAGTTAAAGAAAAAGAAACTCCAAAGGCTGTTAAGGAACCCGAACCTAAGAAAGCCGGAACAAAAACAAAAATACCAGCTGGTACATATAGCAGTATAGAAGAATTATCAGCATCAGCAAAAGCTGGTGAACACGCTCCAGGAACTATTCTGATATTCCATGATGTCGAAGGCGAAAAAGAATTCTTTAAACAGGTTGGTTATGGTGATCAGGGCTTCTTTGGTCCTACAGAATACAGGGTGTATATAAGCAGAGCCATTCCATCTGATCACCAATACCTAGCAGCCGAAATAGGATCTAGACAGGAAGAGTTTATGCTGGGTCAGGGGGGCCCTAATTGGAGTTTAAAATAACAAATAATTAACAAATAAATATATAAATAGAATAAACAACAGAAGATAGAATAAAATGGTAACAAGAGCATTCTCAACAGAAGATGGAAATCTTTCTACTCAAAGTATTATTACGTCTGGGGTGCGGGTAAGTAAAGATATTAATTTATTATTTAATAAAAAAACTAATGGTGATATTTTTAAGAAAGAAGAAGCAGCTTCGGTTAAACAGGCTGTAAAAAATTTATTAATGACAAATAAATTTGAAAAACCATTTCAGCATGAATTCGGTGCGGATTTGTCTGGTTTACTTTTTGAACTGGCTGATGACTTACTTGAAGATGATGTTAATCAAGAAATAGCTATGGCTCTCCAAAATTGGGAACCAAGAGCAAAACTTTTAAATGTTCAATCTGACATTCAGCCAGATTTAAATAATATTTTTTGTAGAATAGAATTTATAGTGGTATCTACAGGAACAATAGAAGTCATAGAAACTTCAGTAGCAAGGTTAAGATAAATGGCAACAAATATTACATCAACTCAACTTGATTTTGAAAATATTAAAACCTCTCTTAAAACATTTCTTAAACAGAAATCTGAATTTTCTGATTATGACTTTGAAGCGTCTGGTTTAAATAATATCTTAGATGTATTAGCATATAATACACATTATAATGGTCTTATAGCTAATTTTGCTTTAAATGAATCTTTTCTTGATACCGCACAATTAAGACCTTCAGTAATATCTCATGCTGAAATGTTAGGCCTAGATATTGCTTCAAAAACATCTTCAAGAGTTGCTTTAAGAGCAACTATTACAACAGGACTAGTTGCTAATCGTCCGACTTCAATTCTTCTACCAGCTGGATTCACGTTTAGTACAACAATAGATGGAAACTCTTATAGATTTCATACTAGACAGAGATATGTTGGAATAGAATCAAATGGAGTTTATACATTTCAATCAGAGTCCGGAGCTCAAGAAATAACAGCCTATGAAGGTAATATAACAAATAAAACATTTTTAGTTGGATCAACTACAGATCGACAAGTTTACATAATTCCTGATAAAAATATTGATACTAAAACTGTGGTTGTAAATGTATATGATTCTGTTACTTCTGAATCATATGAGGTTTATACTGCATTAAACAATGCTATTACTGTTGATGCAAATTCAACATATTATACAATAAGAGAAACACCTAATGGGTTTTATGAATTGAATTTTGGTGACGGCGTGACATTTGGTAAATCACCAGCCGCCGGTTCAAAAATTATAGTAAATTATCTTAGCACTTCAGGATCTGTTGCAAACGGAGGTTCTACTTTTACAGCAAACAATTCTTTAACAGTTTTAGATAAAAGCTATTCACTGAATGTTACAACAATTACAAAATCTTTAAACGGCGCCGATTTGCAATCAATAGACACAATCAAACAATTAGCTCCAGTAGCATTTAGTACACAGCAAAGGCTTGTTACTGCTTTAGATTATGAATCAATGATAAAAGCTAATTTTACACAAGTTAGAGATGTTGCTGCATGGGGAAGTCAAGATAATATTCCTGTTGATTATGGAAAGGTTTATATCAGTTTAGATTTCGATGATAATGTAACACAAGAAGAAGAAACATTTGTTAAAACGACTATTGTTAATACATTTGCTAATAATCTTGCAATTATGTCTATTGGAACAAAATTTGTAGACCCAATTACTCTAGATTTTATAATAGAGGCAAATATTCAATGGGATCCAAATTTGACAGGATTAAAAACCGGTAATATTGAAAATAGAACAAAAAATATTATTACTACTTATTTTGATACAACATTAAGTGGATTCGGAAAAGCCTTTAGACGATCAGCGCTGTTAACAGAAATAGATTCATATGATAAATCTATTCTTGGATCAGGTTTAAATGTTAAACTTCAAATATCGTTTGAGCCAAGTTTAAATTTACCAGATGGTTATAAATTACATTTTCCAGTAAGATTAGAACAACCTTCTTTGGATAAGTATAGCGTTGAATCTAATTCATTTACATATGGTGAAACAAATACTATTGCTAGAATACGAAACAAATTGAATTCAACAATTCTTCAAATTGTTGATGCAAATAGTAAAGTGATAGTAGATAATTTAGGAGCATATTTTCCGCAATCTGGATTAATACAACTAAATAATTTTGTACCTAGAGCTATTATTGACGGATCTGTTAATATTAAACTTACAGCGATACCTCAAGATCAAACAGTAGTTAAGCCACTTCGAAATTATGTACTAAATGTATCTGATACTAATTTAAGCGTCGGTGTAAATATCGACTATCAGAATACCAATGTTGTATTAGGTTAATAATATGATAAAGGGTCTAGAACATACACTTAGAGATTTCAACAGGCTGCCACTTGAAATGCATAAAAATGCAGTTAAAGAGGTTTTACCTACATATTTTACAACCGAATATCCAAATTTAGTTTTATTTTTAGAATATTATTATGAATATATGGATGAAAAAAGTTTTGGTAGTTTAATAAACGACATTTATACTTGTAGAGATGCAGAAGATAATTCATTAGAACATTTAGATTTAATGGTAAATGAATTTGTTATGGGTGTTGGTGTTGCAAAATTTGAAAAAGAACCAAGAGAAATTATTCGTAATTTTGCAAAATTTTATAGAGTAAAAGGATCTAAATATTCAGCAGAAGGATTTTTTAGAGCTTTTTTTGGCACCGACGCTGTAGTTCATTATCCAAAAAATGATTTGTTTTATTTAAATGATAGCGCATCAACTATTGGAGTTGATGCTCAAAAAGTAATTCAAGATGGAAAAATATATCAATTATTATCTCATTTAGTTCGAACCGATGTTGGACTACCAGCTTGGCAAGAACTTTATAAAAAGTTTGTTCATCCAGCAGGATTTCATCTTGGAGCGGAAATTGTAATTCAAGAACCAGCTGGTAATATTACTATTAGTGGCGTTACAGCACCGCTGTTTGACTTACCACCAACAATATTATCTGATATAGCATCAATATCTGATAATTACTTATATGATTCATTAGGTATGGCGCTTACAAAAGAAACTCTTCAATCTACAGACATAACTCAACTTGTAAGTCCAACCATAAATGGTTCAGTTTATAATCTAAGATTACATACCGGACCTTTAAAGTTTGAAAATTATTTGAATAGAACTATTGCAGAAGCCGACGCTAATTATCCTACTATATACGCTTGGGCCGCGCAAACAAGACAAATATGGGATACCACCACTGATAGCGCGGAGCTTTTACGTCAAGATAGTATTCCACTTTTCATTAATAACGGTGCAGATTCTTATGGTTATTTTGGGGTATATCCATCGTTCTATGTAGGAACTAGTGATAATCCAGATTATCTAAAAAAACCATATCCATCTATTATTACTACATCTCTCGCATATGCAGAACTTGGTGCTGCACACTTTGAAGCTGATTCTGATATGACGCAACTTTATCCGCTTTATGATTCTGATATTGTAGCATAGATTAAAAAAAGTATATAAATATAAGTAACAAAAATTAATATTTTTAGTATTGCAATTTGAATATGTATTAAGTTAGGAAAGAAATATGACAGCTATCGTCACTGATGATTTAAAATTTAACATTCTCGAATCTCTATTAGCAGATTATAATACCTCAGGCACAGAATATTATATCGGTGTTGGAAGATCTGAAATTTGGGATAGTAACGATGCAGCTACTACTCCAATTAATTCTAAATTTGATGTAATAGATTTTAAAGAACGACTGCAATCTATTAAAAAGGTAGAGGCTGCTTCTTTTGTTGTACCAAGGCAGGATTGGGTGTATGGAACAATTTATCCACAATGGGATGATCAGCGGTCCGGCACTCTATCTGTTGGAAAAAGATATTATGTTTTAACAGATAATTATGGCGTATATATTTGCTTAAGAACCGGTAAAAATAGACAGGGTGTCCCTCAACCATCTCTTGTAAAACCATCATTAGCTAATATTGATCCGTTTGAAACATCTGATGGTTATGTATGGCAATTTATTTATACCATTAGCGCGCTGAAAGCTAATTATTTCTTGTCATCTCAGTATATGCCAGTTCATATACAAGAGACTGCACCTGATTCAAATTCAACTGGCATTGAAATCAAGCAATGGGAAATTCAGCAAAATACCATTCCTGGAAGAATTACTTCATTTGTTATCACTAATGGCGGTAGTGGATATGGAACCACGTCTGCAATGCCTAGTTTTGATGTTCGTGGGAATGGTACGTTGACATTTGGCGATTCTGCTAATGAGTATCTTAAAGCTATTATAGATTCATCTGCTAGTACTATTACAGGAATTAATTCCCGCCGCACAGGAACTACTTTAAATTATCTAGATAGTTACGATTTTGCTGAAATTAAAATTACTACTGATGGAGCTGGTGGAGACAGCGCTACTGCAAGAGCAGTCGTTGGTCCAAGACCTGGATTTGGTAAAGATGCTCGCAAAGATTTAAAATCTACTGCATTAATGTTTAGAAGTAAAATTTTAGATAACGATGAAGATTTTACTTTATCTCAAGATTTTAGACAAGTTGGTCTTATTAAAAATCCTCGTGCTGGAGACTCGGAAGGGGATTTTTCTTCACTTACTGGTTTAGTATCTAGAAATATAAAGTTAGGATCATATGCTGTTGCCTTTAATAAAGATAAAATTATTGAAGGTGTAAGTAGTGGAGCAAAAGCTTATATCGATAATGTAGATTCAAGTGTTGCACTTGGCACAAGAATATATTATCATCAAAATCCTGAAACAGGTTTTAAGAATTTTAGTTCTGGTGAAACAATTCAAGAAACAAACGGAAATGGTGAAGGTGTGATTTTAACACACGATAATCAAGGTGAAGTAAATAGACTATCTGGTGAAGTTTTATATATAGATAATCGCGTGCCAGTGATGCGTGCTACTAATCAATCTGAAGACATTAAAGTAATAATCCAACTATAAGAGTAGAGTAATAACATGACAATAAGCTTTTCAGAAAACTTAATGAGTTCTACCTATAAGGATGATTTTTCCGATAGTGCAGGATATAAAAGAATTCTTTTTAATCCGCGTAGACCGCTACAAGCAAGAGAATTAACTCAATCGCAAACTATAATTCAAAAAGATATAGAGAGGTTTGGTCGGAATATCTTTAAAGAAGGAGCGATGGTTAATCCAGGTGGAATTACACTTCATCCTAAAATAGAATTTGTGAAATTGCAACCCGGAGTTTTACAGGGACCTACAACAACATTTGCCGAAAGCTCTTTAGCTGTACCAGGTGCTATTTTTAACGGATTAACTTCTGGTGTCAGCGCTGAAATTATTACTAGAGAAGATGGAGACGGCACTGTAGCAAATCCTCCGACTTTATATATTATGTATCGAAGTGGAGGGTCACAAACCGCTGGAACATCTACATTAAAATTTTTACCAGATGAAACGATTCAAATAGACAATGGTAGTGAGTCATATAAAATTAAAGCTAACCATACTACCGCAAATCCATCGTACGGTCAGGGTGTAAGACTATCAGTTGCCGCCGGTGATTATTTCACCCAAGGGCATTTTTGTTATGCAAGACCACAATCAATAATTATTTCAAAGTATAGTAATGATTTTACTGGAATTGTAGGCTTTAATGCAGTTCAAGATATTGTCACAGCGAGTGATAATGAATCGCTATTTGATAATCAAGGACAATTTCCAAATATTGCAGCTCCTGGAGCCGACCGTTATAGAATAACTCTAACACTGGCAGTTAAACCAGTTACGCCGGATCTAGATTCATTCGTGTTTATCGCAAATATAGTTAATTCTGTAATAGTCGAACAAGCAACTGGTTTTAATCAATATAATAAAATTAATGATTTAATTGCTCAAAGAACTGCTGAAGAGTCTGGTGATTATGTAGTAGATCCATTTTATTTAACATATGATTCTGGATCAGCTTCAACACTTAATGCAGTATTAAGTCCAGGTAAAGCATACGTAAATGGGCATAGAATTAATAGGCCGACTCGAACACAAATATCGATTAATAAAGCAACTTCATTTGCTGGAAATACTTCAACTGGCGATATTAGTTCTATTCCCTCAGAATATGGAAGTTATGTAATTGTATCGGCGTTTGTTGGTGCATTACCTATGGATTCACCAAGTGGTAATCAAAAAACTACATTTCCAGCAGTCAATATTTACAAAGCTGATAATTCAGTATTAGGAACTTGTAGAGTACGTCATGTAGATGCACCTGCAGCATTTGGTGCTAACTTTAGAGTCTTTATATTCGATGTAGTAATGACAGGTACAAATAGCTTTAGAGATGCAGTTAAAATTGGTCCTAGTACAAGTGCTCGTTCAACATTAGTCCTAGAAGGTACTCCGGCTGGAGCTGTTATTAAAGAAGCAAATGATAATAATTTATTCTTTGAAGTCCCTTATAAAAGACCTAAAGATATTGCAATTGTCGATTTAACAGTAATGAGAAAATTTACTGGAACACCTTCAAGTAATTCCATAACACTTACAGCACTTTCTGGAGAAGTATTTGATAATACTGGTGATTGGATTGTAATGCAAGGTGGAACAGTTACAACAGCAGGAACAATAGGATCGCCGGGTAGTCAAACAATTCAAATTACTGGGTTGCCACACGCTACAAATAATGTAGAAGTTTTAGCTTACGTTAAAAAATCAAGTAATATCGCTGTTAGATCAAAAACAATCTCTCCTAATCAGCAAAAAACAATTGCTATTTCTGTAAGTGGTGGTATTGGTACAGTTGATTTAGATCAAAATGATATTATTGCAGTAACAATGATTAGAGCTGGATCTTCAAGTGGTGCTGATGTAAGTGATCAATTTGTAGTTGACAATGGTCAGCGAGATGGCTTTTATGGTCTTGGAAAATTAATAAGAAAATCTACAAGTGGTCTTACAGGTAATGTTTATGTTGAATTTACATATTATCAACATGGAGCTGGAGTATGTTTTGCAGTTGGATCTTATCCTGGTCTTCCTGCAGCGTATGGCGATATTCCAGAATATATTATGAGAGATGGAACAGTAGTTCAACTTAGAGACGTAATAGACTTCAGATCAGCCAAAAAAGCTGATGGAACATTTAATGACACTGGTGGAGCAACTGGTGGTGTAGTTAACGAGTTGCCTCAAAATGATACACTCATAAATGTTAGAATCGAGCATTATCTTCCAAGACAAGACCGAATTGTTATTGCTGATGACGGCAATATTCTTAATTTAGAAGGAACTCCAAGTGATATTCCTTCATTACCAGCTTTACCACCTAAAACTTTAGAATTGTATAGATCATCTTTAAATGGCGGTACAATCAATTCATCTGATATGATCGTTAAGTTTATTGAAAACAAAGGTTATACCATGAAAGATATTGGTAAAATCGATAAACGAGTTGATTTGCTTGAAGAGAGTGTAGCTCTTAGCCTATTAGAACTTGATACTAATACACTTGAAGTTACTGATGAAGCCGGTAATAATAGGACTAAGTCTGGATTTTTGGTTGATAACTTTAAAGATCTTTTTCATGCTGATATAGATAACGTAGAATATAGAGCTTCTATTAATCCAAAAACTATGACACTACACCCCGCATTTACCGAATACAATGTTGGACTTATTTATGATGCTGCAAATTCTTCTACCCGGGTAGTAGGTGGAGTAGTAACTCCCGATACAGTTTTAAAAGGCGATAATGTTTATATTAAGCATACTGAGATTGAATATATTACACAAAATGTGGTATCAAGAACTGAAAACGTTAATCCATTTATGGTTTCTGAATATTTTGGGTCAATAACATTGTCTCCTCAATCAGATGAATGGAAAGTAGATCAACACGCAGCAGCAAAAATTATTGATGGTGGGACACGTTTGAATACTAATCAGGCTGTAATGTTTGATCAATCTGAATGGGGTTGGTTAGGTAACGATATTGAAGGATTAGAAGTAGGTGATGCTACTACAGTGGCAGGAACCACCACTTCATCTAGCAGATCATTTACTCAACGTGCTGGCAATTTAACTGTATGGGGATTCGATCAAACCACAAGTTCAATTGTAAATAGAGTTGTTGCATCTGAAACTATTCGAACATCTTTAGGTTCAAAAATTATTGATGTCGTGGTGATACCATTTATGAGAAGTAGAAGAGTTAGCTTCGAAGCAGTTGGTCTTAGACCTAATGCTTATCATTTTGCTTATTTTAATGATAGAAAAATGGATGACTTTGTAAAGAGCACTGGATCTTTTGATAGAATTAATTCTTCAAGAATTGAATATGAATCGCCTAATAATCTTACTCAACATCCAGATGGCCCAGGAGTATTATTAAGTAATGCTTTAGGAGTAATTTCTGGAACTTTCTTTATTCCAAATAATAGCACTACTAAATTTAGAACGGGAAATTCTGAATTTAAACTTCTTGATGTTACTGAAATTATTGATAATGGCGGAGTTCCGGGATCATCTGCAATAGCATCATATAACGCTTCTGGTGCTTTACAGACTTGGCAAGAAGAAATATTATCAACTCGACATCTTACAATTGTTGGTGGTAGAGTTACTAGTACAAGTAGAAGAGTAACCGGTTCGAGAATAATACAACCTCCTAGAGAGGATGATAATAGGCAAAGGGATCCATTAGCTCAATCATTTTTTATTCTTCAAGATGAAGGCATATTTACAACTAAAATTGATTTATATTTTAAAACAAAGCATGCTACATTACCAGTATGGATTGAATTAAGGCCTCTTGTAAATGGCTATCCAGCGTCAAATACAATTGTACCTGGATCTAGAAAATATTTATCTCCAGGTGACGTTGCAATTTCTGATGATGCATCGCTTCCAACAACATTTACTTTTGATGAGCCGATTTATTTGTCTGGTACAACTGAATATGCAGTTGTATGTATATGTGATAATACTGATTATTTACTATGGACATCATTCATGGGAGACTTTGAATTAGGATCTACATCTAGAAGAATTACTAAGCAGCCGTTTTTGGGATCTTTCTTTAAATCTCAAAATGCTTCCACGTGGGAAGCTTCTCAAGAACAAGATATGAAATTTACATTATATAGAGCTGATTTTGCTACTAATATACAAGCAATTGCTCAACTTAATAATGCAGATTTACCGCTTGCAAATTTATCATCTAATCCTATTGAAACAAATACTACAGCTCCTACTTCAGTTAGAGTTCATCAAAGAGATCATAATTTAGCTGTTAATGATAAAGTCGCTATATCAGGCGCGACTGCAACTGGTGGTGTTACTGCTGCAGAATTAAATGTTACTCATGATATAACTCATATAGATCCAACTGGATTTAAATTTACTCTTGCAGCAGGATCTGCTACATCAGCAGCACGAGGCGGCGGATCTGCAGTATTATCTGCAAAAAATATTCAAGGTAGTACTTTATATCCAATTGTTCAAACACTGAATCCAAATAACACTAGTATGATTCCTAAAGCTAGAATATACACTGGATATTCTAATGTTGCTTTAGAAACTCCTTATCAAGCGCCTGCGAGTGGATATGCAGATATAGCATTAAATAGAAAAAATTATTTTGAAAATCCTATATTGATAGCGAATCCGGTAAAAGAAGATACGGCTAATGCTATAATGGGATTAGGCGGAGTTCATACTGGTTCACTACAAATTGCGATGAGCACACAAACTCCTTTCGTTTCGCCTGTTATTGATATGCAAAGAGCTTCTCTAGTAATTACAAAAAACGAGATAGACAGGCCTGCAGCATTTAGTAGTCCCCTACCCACCGGTAAAAATGTAGTATTTGATTTTGCGGCTGAAACCACACCATTTAGCGGAAGTGCTTTATCTAAACATATCACCAAGCCAGTGACATTGACATCGTCTGCTGTTGGTCTTAAAGTTATGTTAGCCGGTAATAGACCAACTGGATCATTAATTGATGTATATTATAAAACAGGAACTGAAGATACTATATTAACAGACATTGATTGGACATTGGCTGAGCTTGAAGCGCCAGTTTCTATTTCAGACAACATTTATTCATATAAAGAATATCGCTATCTTATTGGTGGAGATGCAGGAGATCTTGCAGCATTTACTACATTTCAAGTTAAAATCGTATTTTATGCTAATAATAATTCAAAGGTTCCGACAGTCAAAGATTTAAGAGTTATAGCGTTAGGTGTTTAAAATTGAAAAGTAGAATAAATTGTGTAAAAATTGATGGTCATCCAAATCTAGTTAAAGATTTGTCATCAGGAGCAATCATAAATATTGATGATGACTCTATAAATAAGGCTAGAATAAAAAAACAGCGTAATATTGCTCAAGAAAAAGAAATGATTGAATTAAAAAATGATGTAAGTGAAATAAAACAGATGTTATCACAATTAACAAAGAAGATGGTAGAATCAGATGTCTAGACAAGTAAACATCACGTTAAGCGACACGATTAACGGCTGGAGACAAAAAAATAATCTTACAGCCAGTTATCTTGGAGACTTAGATAATTTAATTGCGGGAATCAGTACTGATTCTAATATTGTTGCAGCTTTAAATACTATGTATAGTATAAGAAGATCATATACTGCCGGTAACGGTATAGCAAAAAATACTCCAGTCGATTCAACTGGTCAATTTTCGGTTTTAGCTGGTCACGGTTTAACTCAAGAAGCATCTGGTCTTAAATTAGAAGATATGCCAGCAAATACAGTTAAAGTAAGAGATGCAGGAACTACTGGAGCATCATCAAATAAGGCAGTTACTAACAAGCAAATTTTAATTGGTGATGGAACTGGTTTTACATCCGCTGCTTTATCTCAAGATGTTCTTATGACAAATGCCGGCGTGGTCACAATTCAACCTGATGTTGTAACCTATGATAAAATGCAAGACATTGTAACTGCAAATAGAGTTCTTGGCAAAACATCAGGTGGAACAGTTGAAGAAGTACAAATTCAAACTGATATGATATCAAATGACCAAGTAACTAATGCCAAGCTAGCTAATATGCCTGCACGCACGATGAAAGTAAATGCAACAGGATCAACCGCTGATCCACATAATTTAGCACTTGGAAATAATACAATTGTTGGTAGATTAGGCACAGGTAATATTACTACGTTATCAGTTGGCACTAGTACAGTAATTGGTCGTACAACATCTGGTGATATCATAGCAGCTCAGACAGCAACAGATCAAATAGCTAATGACGCTGTGACTAATGATAAGCTTGCTAATATGCCAGCAAATTCAGTAAAAGTTGGAAATAGTTCTTCAGCAACAGATCCTTCAGATATTGTAGTAGCAAACACTCAAATTCTAATTGGTAATGGCTCAGGTTTTACTACTGCAGCATTATCTGGTCATGTTACAATGGCAAATACTGGCGCTTGTACAGTTTCTGGAGGCGAAGCCGATTTTGTAAAAGTTGCTGAAAAAAATGACGATGTAAATTACCAAGTATTATTTAGCGATAATAATGGTACAGGTTATCAAAGACCTTATATTGATACTAATAATGGGCATTTAATGTATAATCCATCAACACAAACATTATCTTCCGGTACAATTGCTGGTAATGCTGCAACTGCAAACTTTGCGGATTTAGCTGAGAAATATACTACAAGTGAAGAGCATCCAGTTGGAACAGTAATGATGGCGTCATTTAATAAAACTGAAGAAACTACTTCTTGCACATCAAGCGGAATTCCAGTAGGCGTAATTTCAGCTCAACCTGCTTATTTAATGAATGCAGACGCTCCTGGTCAAGCTTTAGGTCTTAAGGGAAGAGTTCCAGTAAGGGTTGTTGGGGGAGTTCATAAAGGTGATCCAGTATATACACACCATAATGGGCGAGCAAGTAAAGAATTTAATGGAGCTATGATGGTAGGTGTAGCTTTAGAATCGTCTACCGTAGATGAAGAAAAATTGATAGAATGTGTCCTTAAAGTGTAAATAACTGTTTACATTTAATTAAAAATAGTATATAATTAAATAATGATTAATAAATCTCAATTCATATCTGCACTTACTGCAAATCATATGTATGAACAAAATATGGTTTATGCTATAGATGAACAGGGTCGTGAACAGCTAATTACTAGCTTCAGTGATTTTTGTAAAGTGCAAAAACAAAACTATTCTATAAAAATCGAACGTATGGAAAACTTTAATTCAACAATATATGAATATTGTTGGAAAATAAAAACTGATTGGAAACATGAACAGCATGTAACATGTCATTTATTTTTTGCAGGGGCTGGATCTTATTCTTTTGATATGCATACTGATCCAGATGATGTTGTTATATATTGCTGTGAAGGATCTAAGTCTTTAATAATTGATGATAAGCCAGTGACTATTATTCAAGGAGAATATATACATATACCAGCTTATACACCTCATCAAGCATTAAATAAAGATGAAGCATTAACTTTAAGCTTTGGTTTAGAAAATTATACAGAGGATAAAATTAATAATGAACTGGCTGATGTATCTCAAAACAACAGAAACATGTCAGCTTAATTGTGCGCACTGTTTTACGAGCGGAAGAAGCGGTCAAAAGATTTATTGGAATACTGATAAGCTAGTTGACTGGATTCATAGATTTAGAAAAGAAAAACCTGCAGCACAAGATTCTATACATATGGAATTTCATGGTGGTGAGCCGTTTCTTGTGCCGGTTGGCCAAATGCGAAAGGTATATGATGCATGTGATGGTCTATGGGATCAAATGTCATGGGGTGCCACAACTAATTTAGTTTTTAAATTAAAAGATCAGCATATGGATTTTATTAAAGGTCCTCTTGGAAATAGACTTGGCACATCGTGGGATCGTAAGATTCGATTTGAAAATAAAAACCAATATAATCTTTGGCATAAAAATGTTAAAACACTTTTAGCAGATGGTGTTACTATTCGTTTGTTTATTAGTCTTACAAAAGATACACTTGCAAAAGATCCTATAGTATTATTAAGATGGTGCCGGCGACTTGGTGTACAAGAAGTTTCACTGGAAAGACTAACTAATAATGGTAGTGCCCGAGAAGCATCAGAAATATTTCCAAGCAATAAAGAACTTGATGAATATTTTTTAAAAATGCACATGCAAAGTGAAGAGCACGGAGCAAGGGATTGGTTTGAAAATGACTTTTTAGAAAATGTATATGCCAAGTTTGAAAAGACTATGACTACATGTGGAACATTTTGTAGAGATTGTGAACAAAAACTATTTACCATAAATGGAGATGGAACTATTGCAGGCTGCCCAAATAGTGCGCCTGAACAAGCTTTTGGAAGTTTAGATGATTCAATTGATACATTGTTAAAAAGTCCAAAAAGAATTCGTGCTATATTAGAAGAAAAAATGCGGAATCCTAATTGTTTATCTTGCCCTGTATCTAGATTTTGTGGAGGTGATTGTCATCAATTAGGATGGGATGGAGATATTTGTGGTGCACCAAAAAGTTTAATGATGGAACTTGCAAAACATGTATAAATACACGTATATAACAAAAGAGGAATGAAATGGCTACATTAACAAGTCCAATTAACGCACAGAATATAATAGATAGATTTGCGGATTTTGCACCGGCAAGTGCAAACTCTGGTATTGTTTGGGGTACTAATTCAGTTCCGTTTAGTGGATTTTCTACATCATATTTTGGTGGAACGACTGCTGGTCGGAGCATTGGAATTACTGGAGCCGATATAAATCAAAATCCAATCACTGCTTCTGTTATTAATACAGCAATTGAAAATGAAACCGCAGCGTATAGTCAAATTAGAAATTTAAATGCAAGGCGAAATGTAACAGGTGAAGTAAGTAATATAGGTACATATCAGACTCCAGGCTTAATTTTTAATCAAACACAAAAAGCTTATTTAAACAGTAGTTATATACAAACGTTATCTGCGGCTGGAGTTACTCTAACTGCTGGTACTCAAATTAGTGCATCTGGGCTTGAAGCTAAATTTACCGATTTGCAAACAAGATTTAATTCGTTAGTATCTAATACTATTACTGTAACTATTAATATTTGCCATTCAAGTTGTCATAGCAGCTGTCATGGTTCGCGAGGAAGAAGATGAAAGTTATTGATGTTACTGCACCATTCAGTATTGAAGATTTGAAATTGTATTTTGAAGATGATCAAACTTTTTATATGGTTGATTACAAAAATTCACAATTGCAGGGAACAAAGCTATTAACATATCTCAGTAATCTGGAATTGCCATGTAATATTGGTTTTACTGATCAGAAAGATTTTGATGATCTTACTAAAGAATATCTTTTAGCTAATTTTATTATAAGTGTTCCTATTCTTGAAGAAAGAGTAATTAGTTTATTATTACAAATGAAAGGTATTAGTGAGTTAACAGAAAAAGATTTTATTGATGATAATGTTGAAATACTTACTACTTGGGCCAAGAAATTAGATTCACTTTCGCTTTACAATTTATACACCGTTGAATGTGATGAATTAAAAGACTATGTTAAATCATTTCCAGAAGATAACACAAAAGATTTAACTGGAATAAATTTTGTAAATTTACTTAAATACGAAAGCTTTTATTTATTTTATGCCAACGTAATTGAACATCATAAAACATATTATAAATCATACTTTAATGAGTATATGTTTAAAGGAAATAATTTATTTAGCTATTGGGCAAATGTTAATAACCCAATGTTTTTACTAACAAGCTCAATCGCCACAGGAGAACAGTTATGATACATCTGTTTAAGAAGATTTATGTAACAACAGATAATATCATCGATCCAAAATTTGATCGTATTGTTGTATCACAGAATAACGGTTTTAATCTTTTAGAAGATCTCCAAAAAATCTTATCTGGTCAACTTATCGCATATGGACTTGAATGGGATGATATTCTAGGAAAAGATAAAACGTTTAAAGATGCTACAACTCTATTTGATGAATTAGCTACTAAATGTGATACTACAAATAAAAGAATAATTATTTATTGTGACAATGGCTCGTTGCAATTTATTATGTCTACTTGGTATAAATTCATTTTAAAAACTCCTACAGCCGATGCTGTAGAATCATTACTAAAGGCGCATGCTTTTAAATTTAATACATTTTTTAGAGGCAGGTTTTCGAGTAACAACGCAAAATTAGGATCTGGTGAAATTTTAAAAGTAGAAAATTTCAAGAGCATTTATGCTGGTGTTAAAGCTCCCACTGCGGCTAAGAAAAAAGCGTTTATGGCAAAATATAAAAGTACAATAAGTGTTGAACATCTACTAGCAAATTACCTTAATAACAAATCTTCAAAGGTTGAATTAAAAAGCGTAGTCAGGCCTCTGCTAAAAAAAGTGTTTGAGCAATATCTTTACGAATTAAAAGAAGTATTTTTCCAACATTTCTTAACTAAATCTTTTGCTGATAAATTAAGTTTAGACAAAACTTACACATTAAATAATATTAATGACATTTTTACAGATACTTCTAAATTTGCTCAACTGTTTATTAAAGACGATATGTGGTCTATAAAATATCTAAGTGGCGCTTCTAGTAGTGATAATGTAATATTCGAAAATATTTCTGATTCAGATCTTAATACTATTAAAGAGTTTGTAGCTATTATAGAAAGTCAATGGTCTGATTTTACTTTAAGAGATGATAGCATATTAGAATTCTTACCAGCAATTAATACTGAATTAACAGATGAACTATTAGATAAGCTTATTTTAATTGAATCATTGGATGATAAAGAACCTGAAAAATTCTTTGCATTAGAACTTGAAACTGTAAATCATTATTTAATTCATTCGCTACTGGATGCTAATTCTGTTTCTGATAAAACAACTATTGCTAAATATGTAACAGTTTAAATATTTTTTAATTTGTAATGTATAGAATGAAGTATGATTATAGCATTTATTAATCCTCCTCACGCTGACTGGTCACTAGCAAATAACTTTACATTTTTATTAATGCAAAGTTACTATTCTCGTTTTGGCAAATATAGTAAAAAAGTAAAGTGGTTAGAATCACCATATAAATGGAATAGCTATAAATCTTATGATGAAGTAATAGATGATATAATCGAAGCAGATATAATTATGTTTTCTTCTTATACTTGGAACTACATGATATGTGATGAAATTTCTAATAAAATTAAAAATAGATATCCAGAAAAAATACTAGTTTTAGGTGGTCCACATATTGGAACCAATGAACCTGAGCTATTGGCCTCTCGTCCTCAGTATGATTTAATTTGTAGGCCTACTAAACCAGGTGAGCCATTTATGGCTGAGCTTATCGATCAGTTTATTGAAAACAGAATAGATCCAACAAGTATTCCATGGGAATTAAGATCTGATGTAAAATTAATACATGATTTGTCAAAAGAAGATTATTCAGTATACGAAGATCATTTAGAATATCTTACAAAATTACTTAAATACGCTCGTAATAATAAAATGGAACCGTTTATTGTTTTAGAGACAACAAGAGGTTGTCCTTATAAGTGTGTATTCTGCGAATGGGGTGGAGGTATTAATACAAAGATTTATAAGAAATCCTTGGACATAGTGAAACGTGATATCAATGCTATGCTAAAAGCCGGTTATAGATCTGCTTATTTAAATGATGCAAACTTTGGAGCCTTTTTTGAAAGAGACTTTGAAATATTCGAATATGCTTGGACAAATGGTTTTAATTTAACTGATATTTCTACTATGAAATCTAAGGATTTAAATAGAAGAAAAAAATTAATTGATAAGTATTTTGAAATTGTTGGAACAAATTATACTTCTCCAAATATGAAAAATGGAAAAAATATGTGGAGCGAGATGGCCAATATATCGATAGTTCCATCAGTGTCTATTCAAAGCAGTTCTGACATTGCAATGAAAATAGCTGAAAGAGTTGATTTAAATACAGAAGATAAATTAGAATTGAGTAAACACATTAATGAGCAATGTTCAAAGCATGGGTTTCCAATACCTAATTTAGAAATGATCCTTGCAATGCCAGGTTCTACAATAGATGACTTTTATAATGAAATGGAATATATCTGGAATTTTAAATCGTTTGGTTCTTATAGGCACGATTATATGTTTCTTCCTGATTCAGCGCTTAATTCTCAGGAATATAAAATTAAATATGATATTCGAACAGTTGAAGTTTATACTGATATTGCAGATGAACAAGGAATTGATAGTTGGAATAATTTGTATAAAAATAAAAAATCGTACTTCAAAACAATATCATCATGCTTTTCGTTTACAACTGAAGAAATGCATGAAATGTGGTTTATGAATAGTGCTGGAAATTATTTATTGCAGCACTTTTATCCTATGCTTGAAAATAGTCTATCACCGTCAGTCTTTACTAAAAAAGCATATGAAGTTATAAGTAAATTAGATAGATGGGATGATATACATTCTGAAATAAGAGATATATTTAATCCAAATTCTCAACCAAAAAGCATTAAAGTTTTAAATCAAGAGTTTAGAGCAAATACTATAAATAAATTTATAGAAAAAAATAGACGTATAATTATGTCAGAGGTAAGTAAAGAATGTCTGTAGCACCTATTAATCCAGCTCCACTTGATTTTGATATATACAAAATCTTGGGAAGCAAGATTACTCGATCAAGTGAGCTTGTTATAATATTTTTTGAACATTGTAATTTAAAATGTGTGTTCTGTCCACAAGATCATAACTCAATGGTTGGAGCTACTAGAGAAGAAATTTTAGCAAAAAGCGATACTGTTGCTAAATTTATTAACAATTCGCCAAGATCAAAAGACTATAAATTACATCTATTAGGCGGAGAATTATTTGAAGATCTATGGATTGAAAAAGGCTTTTTAGATGTATATGAAGAATTTATGGATTTAGTCAGATCCAAGATTAACATTGGTGACAAAAGAATTTATTTTAATTATCTTACTAATTTTATGTTTGATAAAAAAAATTCAGATAAGGTTATGGATTTTTGTAATAAGCATGATGTAAAGCTTTCAACTTCTTATGATCCAAGAGGTAGATTTAACAAAGGTCAACTAGAAATATTCTTAGAAAATGTTGAGACTTTTAAAGATTATATTAGAAACGTTTCAATTGTTACTACTAGCCAAAATGTGCAAACAATTATAAAGAGTAACGATAAAAGCACCTTTGACTATTTGTATAAAAACTTTCCTGTTGATTTTGATGCCTATATGCCATCACCACTAATTAAAACAGACTCAAAATTAATTCCTAAAGACAGTGAGTTATTAGCGTTCAATAAATATTTGATAGATAACTATCCTGAGTGTGAAAATATGGACGCATTTCATGATCCATTAAATCAGACTGGCGCAATGATGTGCACCAGAGGTAATTCAATAACTATTCAGCCTGATGGTTCATCACCCGGTGGATGTTGTGGTGTAGCATATCAGCGAGATAAAAAAACTGGTGAAACACCCTTTGAAACAGGAGATATGGTAGAAAAGTTTTTAAAAAAATATAATTGTTTTGAGTGTGAATATTATGAAAACTGTCCATTCACATGCTTTGTAAAAGCTGATATGCCAGGTGACCATAACGATATGGAAGAATGTGTTTTTAAAGAAACGTTTAACTACGTTAAAAAAACAAAAGGATTTAAACCAAAACGTGATGGTGAAGATGATCTATCATATGGATTTAGACAAAAGGTAAAAATGCTGTGAAAAATGGTTGGAAAATGGATGATGGATTTTATACAGAAAATAACGTTCGAGCGTTTCAATATTTAGAAGATACTATTCCTAATATAAAATGGCTTAGAGGTATTGGTAATAGAAAAGATTATCGATTCCCTTTAAATTATTATATATTGGGTATGCGAAAGAAAATGCTAATGACTGCTGATTATCTTTTTAATCATTATTTAAAACCATATTCAGAAAAACAAGATTTGATTTATTATCATTGTTGGAATGGCACTGAACAAACTTCATGTCATTGGCATAATGATTTTTGTGAAGGTGCAAATATAATGTTTCTTCTATATTTTACCGATATGAATAAGGACGCTGGTGGTGAAATTATGTTTAGAAATATATCACAAAATAATAGAATCACAGCCTTTCATTTACCTCAAAAATATGATGTAGTAGTAGGGAGCCAAGATAAACAGTTTGAACATAGAGTTGAACATTTCAGAGATCCTGATATGCACAGAATCACTATGAATTTTGGGTTTAACGTTAGCGATTCACCATGGACTTAATTGTTAAACCAACTGAATTATGCAATTTTAAATGTTCGTTCTGTTCATCATCTAAAATTACGTTTGAAGATAATACTGCTACTCTTGATCTAAATAAGATATTTAAATTTTTAAAACGTTTTCCAGACACTCAAACAATTATTGTTAATGGTGGCGATCCATTAATGATGAAGCCAAATTACTATTGGAAAATTATAGAGTATCTTGATAAGCATGATCTGCCTGCAACAATATCACTTACAACAAATTTATATCCATTTCTTATGAAACCAATGAAATGGAAAGAACTTTTTAACCATCCTCGAATTGGTGTAGCTACATCATTTCAATATGGTGGAGGAAGATTAAAAGGTGATTATAGTGAGTTTACAGAAGAAGATTTTTGGAAGTGTTCAGATGCGATGCTAGAACATGTTGGATATAGACCATCATTCATAGCCGTAATCGTTGAAGAAAACGAAGATACTCATATTAAGACAGTTGAACTTGCAAAGAAAATGAATGTAGTCTGTAAAGTAAATTATGCCATGGCGTCAGGTTCTCAGTCTGCTCCATATCAGTTATCGAAAATATATGAACGTTATGTTGAAATATGGAAAGCTGGATTAAGCGATTGGGAACATAATACTCAACAGATGATGGTACGACTAAGAGGAGAATCTACTATATGTCCACAAACAAGAACATGTGATTCTGGCATTCGAACACTTCAACCTGAAGGTGACTACTATTCGTGTGGTGCATTTGGCGATGATTTAGATAAGGCTATTGATTTTAATTACGAAATGAGTGGTGGATTTTCAACACCTCTTGCAACAGATTTAAGTTTAATGAGTTTGAAAAATGCATGTTATACTTGTCCTATGTTTGAAATTTGCAATGGTTGTAAAAAAACTATTAAAGATTTAAAACAACATAACATGGTAGAAGATCATTGTAAACATATGAAGACTTTAGCAACTGATATAATCAGTATAAATAGCATCGATAGACAATTGACGCCGTATGAGAGGGAATACGCATGATAAAAACTATTTTTCCAATAAAAATGTTACATGAGCTGCATGATATTAATGAAGAAGAAAGTAGTACACTTAATTCAGTATGTCAAGCAATATTTAGAAATCATTTAGCTATGGCCGGTCTTTCATATCAAGATGGTGGAGATGATGGAGTACACATTCCGCTATTTACCGATGATAATATTAAAAATTATAATGAAATTAAAATTTTACATGATTTTTTCGCAAAGTCATTTTTAAAACTAGCTAATGAATATGATGAATCAATTACACACACCGAAATTTTAGAACGTATGGAGCAGACCACTGGAAGATTGCCGTTTATGAGAAATGGTGATTATAAAGGTTTGCATTGTCATAGTGGTGCTTCAATGGTTGCGGTTTATTATTTAGATTGTGTAGATAATGATAAAGACGGCGGCAAATTAATTTTTCATGATCCGGCATTTAACCAGGTTATAAAAACAAAACCTAAATCTAAAATGTCTATTGAGACTGAAAAAAATACAATTATTATTGTTCCGGCTCATGTATGGCATGAAGTAACTCCTTATTATGGTGAAGAAGATAGACTTGCAGTAGTAATGAATATTTCCTTTCCATCTAGGTAATGATTGTATCGATTAACCCCTCATATTTTTGTAATTTTAGATGTGATTTTTGCTACCTATCTACTAAGCAACTTGGTGATCAGAAACAAATTTCATTCGATAAGCTAGATGAGTTGTTATCTCAAGTGCCAGATATAGAACATATTGACTTATATGGTGGTGAAGTTGGTGCAATGAAAAAGTCGTATTTTTATGGTATTAAAGATGTTATAAGAAAATACTATTCAGGTAAAATTAGCATCAATACTAATTATTCTATGATGCATCCAGGCTTTTTTGATGATGATGTATATCTTTCAGTCTCATATGATTTTGAAGCAAGAGAAAAGTCTGAACTTGTATTTAATAATATGTTAATGAGTACAGTACCTATTGCAGTTTTGGTTTTAGCTTCTCCAAAGGTGCTAGAAAAAGATGTATCTGAAATGATTAATATGTTGAATATGTGTTCGTCAATTACATCTGTTGAGATTAAACCATATTCAATAAATCAAGCAAATGCACATAACGTGACGCACAAAGACTTTGAAGATTTTGTTATAAAGTGGCTTAAATTAAAAGACACTATGAAGTTTGAATTTGTAAATGAAGATAGAATTATAGAATCAGTGAAAGGAAGATATAATGCATTTTCGGATGATCATATATACATCACTCCTTCTGGCAAATTTGGTGTCTTGGAATTTGATGAAGAGGATAAAGAATTCTTTCTTGAATTGGATTCTTGGGAACAATACATTGATTGGACAAACAAAGAAAAAGAAGAAATGATAAGTCCTATATGTGCTTCATGTAAGTATTTTGGAAACTGCTTAACAGAGCATTATCGATATGTCAAAGATTTAAATAATAGCTGTAACGGATATAGAGGATTATTGGATTGGTATCATGAAAGAATGGCAAGTTAAACAAGAAGTTTACCATAGATTAAATAAAGATCATACAGATGATTTGAATAAAGTAGAAATAGTTTTTGACGATAATCAAGAGGTCATTATTAAAAATGCTATTCGACACTTTAATGAAAAAGTAGATGAATGGCTATATCCGGCCAAGAGTTATGTTGTAGCAATATGTTATGCTTATTGGATTAGTAGAGATTTTGACGAAGATTTTTATGATTTGTTAAATGAACCAATGCTTTTAGCTGGTAATGATCCATATTTTAAAACATACGAAAATAGTAAGGAAATATACGATAGTATACTTAACAATATAGATTGGCCATTGATGGTAATTCACGGTATGGTTCGGGATATAAAAGGATATTATGATGTTGAAATCGGGTATTAATCAGTGTTGGTCAACACCAATATATAAAACTCAAATTACTTCAGACCAATGTGAAGAATTAGTTCAAGAAATTTTACTTAGTACTAATATTATGAAACCACAGGCTGAATACGACAGCGGTACACTTACAAATAAAATTCCATTATTAAAAGATTTGGCTATAGAAAAATATTCAGAATTTTTTAAAGAAGTATTTAATAGTGATTTAAATGATATGTCTTATGAATTTAGTTCTTGGTTAACAGGATCTCAAAAGGGATATTCAATGAATATTCATAATCATTCCGGAGCTCAGTTTGCTGCAGTATTTTATGTTCTTTCTGATGATATCGATAAAGGTGGAGAACTAGTGGCGTACGATCCAAGAGCAAATGCCAACAGAGGTTATTTTGGTAAAACCGCTGAAATGTTTAAACCTATTGAGTACGCACCTAAAACTGGTGATGTAATAATTATGCCAGGATATGTTTATCATCTAGTAAAAACATATCACTCTAATCTTAGACTAGCTGTTCCGGTCGATATTTTTTTAAAATCATAAATTAGTTGCCATCCCACCCCACTAAAGAATACTCTTTATTATATCACACTTTTCTATAATTGTAAATAGTATAAATAGCAATATTGAAATTTAATTTATAAATATAGATGACGCGCTTTCTGTTTTTATATTATAAATAGTATAAACTAAAATGAGGGTCGAGGATGGCACATTATGAAGACTTAAATATTGATCAGGGAGCAGATGTTGTAATTCAACTTGAGTTATTTAATCCGGATGGTAGTAGAAAAATCCTGATTAATTGGGACTCTGATGCAGGATCATTTGGATCTTATTACATTATGCGTGGAAAAATAAAAAAGAGTTATAATTCCACTGATTCAGCCGAACTATTTTCATGCACTGGATTTAATCCAGCTAATCAAGAAAATCTTTTACAAATATCATTAACTAATATACAAACAACCCGCATGAAAGCTGGGCGATATGTATATGACGTGGAGTTAGAAGGAACAGATAGCAATACTGGTTTAGGTGTAGTAGAAAGAATACTTGAAGGTAAGTTAACACTATCGCCTCAAGTAACAACGTAAGGTAATGATATGGCAATTAAAATAACATCAAATCGTACCATCGTTAAAAATATTAAAGTTGGAACTCCGCTTCCTGCTATTAAAGAAATTAAAATTAGAAACAGTCTTAGAGATGTGAGTGATACAGCAATTGCTCCGAAAGGGCAAATTCCAGGCGGAACAATGATTGCATTTGATGCCACAACTGAAAAGTGGACAGCAGTAAAACATATAAATCAGGGACAAGTAATAGACGGTGGAGATACCTTCTAAAAACATATAAATAAGATTAAATAATAAAGCATTTAGATAGGTTGTTTATTTCATGGCATCTATAATCCAGATTAAGAGATCAGGCGCAGTAGCTACCCCATCAAGTTTAGCATTAGGCGAACTTGCATATTCATATTATGATAGTATAGCAGGTGGAACGTTATATGTTGGTGTTGGTCCAGCTATTGATTCGCTTGCAGTTCCACAAATAGCAAGCAGAGTTGCTGCAGTGGGCGGTGAAAAATTCATGACTCTTATGCAAGCTGCAGGAAATCCTGGAGTTGCAATTGGTGATAAATTTTTACTTCTTGACTCAGAACGTGCCATTGATTTCTTATATACACACGAACTTAAAGCAGACTCAGCATTTATTAGTCAACTTAATGTAGATTCTGCCTATATCTCAAGGCTTACTGGTGATTCAGCATTTATGTGGAAGTTAGATGTAGATTCTGCCTATATCTCAAGACTTACTGGTGATTCAGCACATATTATAAAACTTGATGTTGATAGTGGTTATATTAGTCGCTTGATGGCTGATTCTGCATACATTTCTCAGCTCGATGTTGATAGCGCATACATTTCAAGGCTAATGGTCGACTCTGCATATATCAGTCAACTCGATGTTGACTCTGCATTTATTTCTAGATTAAAAGGCGACTCTGCATACATTTCTCAGCTCGATGTTGACTCAGCATTTATTTCTAGATTAAAAGGTGATAGTGCTTATATCAGTCAGTTAGACGTTGACTCAGCATTTATTTCTAGATTGAAAGGTGATAGTGCCTATATTAGCCAGTTAGATGTTGATAGCGCATATATTTCGAGAATAAGCGCTGATTCTGGTTATATTAGCCAATTTGATGCTGATTCTGCAAAAATAACAAATGCATATATTAGTCAACTTGATGTAGATAGCGGTCATTCTTTATATCATAGTTTTGGTATTGCGTATAGCCCAGAATATCGTGGTCCAGCTACAATTAACATTGATCCATTTCCGTTCGGTGATGTTGCAGGTGATGTTAATATTCTTGGTAATCTTAATGTGCAAGGTACAACAACATCAATTCAATCTGAAACAGTTACTATTGTAGATAAAAACATTGTTGTGGCTGATAATGCTGCCGACTCTGCATTTGCATCAGGAGCAGGCATTACAGTAGGTGGTCCTGTCGGAGCATCTTTTACCTGGCGCGCGGGTGCTGCTGGAACACAATATGAAAATTATTGGACAACGAATAGACTTTTCTATAATAAAGATTTACAAGCTGACTCAGCATATTTTAAATATTTTAGAGCGGATTCCGCCGATGTTGATTTTCTTAGAGTCAACAGATTAGAATTTAATGCACCAGGTACGACACTTGCGCCTGGTACAGTTCCATTTGTTAACACAGATAAAACACTTGGCGGCGATTCAGATTTCATGTATGATTCAGACAATGGTTTAAAAATTGGACATACTCAAGGTAACTTTCAAGGTTTAACTATTAAACCAACTGGAGAAATAGTATCATATTCTCCAGCAATGTTTCAAAAATTAAGAGTTACAGATTTACTTCCAGGTTCAGTTTTAACTTCTGGTAATTTAGACTCTATTCAAGGTGGAGAATTATTTTACGGTGAAAAAACTGATAGAGCTAATGGTACTAGATTTGGTCTTATGGTTGCAGAGCAAATTATACAAGATTCTGGCTGGTTTAGATTTGTTGTTGATAAGAATACAGGTGTGGTTGATGCTGCAGGAGTTAGATTAGGTTCATTCAAATCAAAACCAGAATTATTAACGATTGATCCAAATTCAATATATTATCCTAATGATTCTCAAGCCAGAGAATTTTATGGTTTAACAGTAACTACTGATGGTGACTCAACCGAATTTGCAGGGCGCAAATATTCATTAACTTCTACTTTACCTATTAACTATTTTAAAAGTGATTTACATAAAGACAGTGGAAGAGATCTTAGAAGATTTCCAGGTGATGGTACTAGCGCTAATGATTCAGATGTTTCAGTTTTAATAAGAGCTATATCACTTGAAGATAGTTCTTTATTTGAAGTTCATAAAGATGGTAGTATTAACTTTACTGGCGAACTTTTACAAAATGGTGTTCCATTTACAGGCGGCGGATTATTTACGGCTACAGCTACAGATGATGCGTATTTTGCTCCAAGAGATTTTTCAGCAACTTATCCATATGGTGGATTTGGTAGAATTGCAGTTGGTACAGATAAACCTAAATCTAGGTTTGAAGTTCATGGCGGGCCATTTCAAGTAAAGGGTCCTTTAGCAGGAAGTAGTCAAACTTTTGATGCTAGCTATAATGATAAAATCTCTGGCGAGATTTCTATGGCAAATGATCTTGTAATTAATTACGGTGATCCAACACTAAGCGCTCTTGCTGATTCAGATAAAGGATCTAGATTTTCGTTTGTTCCAGGAAAAGCATCAACGCGCGGTGGATACTTTACAAACCATAATGATTTTGCTTGGGGTGCTTTAGGTCAATTTTCAGCAGCCTTTGGTAGAAATGTTAAAGCATCTGGTCAAGGTAGTTTTGCAACTGGTGATAGTAGCCAAGCTGGCGGCATTGGTTCAATTGCTATGGGTTTCAAAAATAAAATAACTGGTTTATATTCTGTTGGTATTGGAGCAAGCAATTCTGATGGCGGTGATAGAAATATTTTACTTGGCGCAGAAAACGTTGCAAAGGGTGATGATACCTTTATTTTAGGTACAAATAATGTTGTATCAAATAGTGGTAAACAACAGGTATTTATTGGTCTTAACAATAAATCGGCCGGTGGCAATTTTAACTTTCTAATAGGACAAAACAACACAGCTCAAAGTAATGCTGGTTATGCTTTCGGTGTGGAAGATTCTGTTGGTGGTGCTTTAGCATTTGCAATTGGTTCTTATAATAAAGTTGGTGGCGGCGATGCGTTTGCGTTTGGTAGAGAAAATATAGTCTCAGGACAAAGTTCTTACGCATTTGGTATGAATGGTCATATTGCTAATACTGCTAATAAAAGCATAAATTTTCAAATGGTCACTACTACTCCTATATATGGAGCTGGTGCAGATCTCATAGGTAATCCAAATAGAACAATACCGGGTGTTGTTGTAGATGATAACCTTATGGCTATTCAAGGTGGTAACGTATCAATTGGTAGAGAATCTGATATGTTTGATGCCATTGACGGTGCGGGTAACTTATTTGTTGGCGGCAATATTATATATGGCGGAAATATTTTTCAGAACAATCCGGAAGGTGGCACTCCAATTGCCGGCAATCCATTTGTAGATGATGGAAGATTTATTCTTACTGCTGCAGCAAGAAATATTGGTGTACAAAAAACAGATCCTAATACTGAGTTTGATGTTCGTGGTGATTTCCAAGTTGATGGATTAAAAACTTTAACTTATTCTGCTACTGATTCAGCGATATTCGATTCTGCAGGAGTATTTCCTGGTAATGAATATAACAATATGTTTATGTACAGCTCAAGAGCTGGACTTATTAGAGCTGGTGAAATTTTACTTGCTGAGCATCAAAATTCTGATTTAGGTATTACTTCTATAGGTATGGGAGAAGAACCATATGCCAGAGGGTTTTCCTCTATATCTTTAGGTTCAAAAAATAAAGTTGGTCAAAGAAGATCGAAAGGCGATATTCTCTTTAGAGGTTCTACATACGGTCTTACTAGTCAAGGTAAGTATAGTGTCGCAATCGGTAAAGATAACCAAATTATAACAGATAAAAACATGTTCCTTGGTGAAGGTAACGTGCAAGACTCAACTAGCACTGGAACTAACCTTTACGCATTTGGTATTGATAATAAATTTGGTGCAGCACCAATTGGTGCTACTAATAAATCATTTGTTATTGGCAACGGGAATAGGCTTGATAATGCTGGAGATAACAATTACATAATTGGTAAAGATAATAAATTAGATGGTACAAGCGTTGAAGATAATTTAGTATTTGGTAAAGATAATAGTCTTCTTAATAATACTAATAAAAATAATATTGTAATTGGTACAGGTTGGAAAGATTCACACACATCTAATGCTGGAGTCAATCATCAGTATGGTGGATCAGTAATAGGTGGCACTGCTGATAAGACTATATTCATTGGTGGTAATACATTCATTCCAACTGGATTAACTAACGGCATCGTAATTATGAAGCCAGAGATCTTTAATGATTCTGGTACTAATATTCTTGATAGTGCATATGTTAATAGAGGTTTAAATAATACCAATATTATGATTGGTAAAACTGCTAGAACACCTCATAATAATCCTGCAAAATATGTTGCTGGATTTAATCCAAATTATACTCTTGATGTTCATGGTGATGTTAACATTGATAGTGGCGCTACACTTTATATTGGTGGTGTTAATATTAAATCATTTATTGCTGGAACAGAACCAGTTGTTGTTATTAGCACTACAGCATTTACAACTCCAGTTTCTTCATTCACTGAATCATTTACTATTAACCCAACTGCTGCAAGTGTAACAGCAACCAACAACTATAGTGGTTATCATGGCACTGGTGGTCATAAACTTGCAGCAGGTGGAGCGATGGCCACTGCTGGCGGCGCAGGTAGCGGATTAGCTATTAAATTTATTGATATTGATGCTGATAATATTGGAACTGCCAGTAGTTTTAATTATAATGCTACAGATGATAATGTATATTTTGTTGAGGCAGTTGATGAGAATATATTTAATTTATTTACTGATAGAGCATGTACTGTAGCACTTGATATGTCAGCCGAACCTGGTATATTTGTTCCGGATGGTACAGGCACTCCTCCTAAGCCCATTGGAACTTATGAAGTTGTAACCGTTGCGGCTGTAGCAACAGGGTTTACTATTGATAATTCAGTAGTAGGTGGAAATTTAAAAGTCAAAGATCCATCTTCCCCTCATGGTTTAAAAATAGGTGATGGTGTTCGATTCCAAGGAGTTGTTATTTCAAGCCCCTCTGGTATTATTGATGCAATTACTTTCTTTGCTGGACCAGATGATGGAGCTGGTAATGCTGGAACTACTAATGAGTTTGAAATATTTCATGATCAAGCATTAACTCAACCAGTTACTCAAATAGATTTTGGTGGAACAATTGATACAACTACAACACCAGCAATTTATGCTCGAGTCGTTCCAACTGTAGCTACTACACCAAGCGCTGATTTAAATGTACTTGGAAAATTAACTGTTCATGATAGCGCTACTGTAGAAGGCTCAATTCATTTTAGACAATCTGTTTCAGGTAGTACATTTACAATTGGTGATAATCCTGGTACTGGCGAAAGAATGTCATTTGACAGTTTTGTTGTAAGACCAACTGGTGGACTTATTCCAATTTTAGAACAACATCTAGATTCTGCATATGTTCAAGCAAGAGTTTCTATTGATAATTTCTGGGCCTTAAAAGAGGGCGATCAACTTATTAACTACCAGCCATATACAGGTACTATAACACAACTTAGCGAACCTGACATTCCACAAGGTAATGCTGTTACAATTGCTAGAAATGATGTTAGTGTAGGTAATATAGCTTATAAAGATATTGTTGATGGAATAGATTATAAGAAATTTTCGCTTGATGTTCTTGGTAAAGCTCGTATTGATCTTCCAAATTATAAGGATGGAGCAGGCGTACTTTTAGGAAATAGGCCCACAGAAGATAACGCTTCTCTCACAGCCGCAGCTAGTCATAGATCTCCTATTATTACTACATCTGCTCAAGGTAGTCAGGTTGCTTGGCCAACTGAAGACTATATTGCAACGATTGTTACTAATGATTTTGTAAAACAAAGAATGAACATTGACTCAGCAGTAATTGCTTCTGTTATCGATTCTGGTTATCTGAAAACTGTTATTAGCCCTAACTATATTCTTCATAATGCTAATGATAGTTCACATTGGAGAAGATCTGCTGATGGCCATACTCTTTATTTTGGTGGAGTTGGATTTAATGCTGGTACTCAAGTTGCAATTGGCGCAGATAGTGCTCCTATTGATCATCCAGGATCTAGATTATATGTTAAAGGTGATGTAAGAGTTGATTCTGGATTTAGTGCTGGTGGACATAGTCTTATTGAAGGGAGTATAATAACACCAGACGATACATTTGAATTTATATTTACTGATAATCAAAATCCTAGGATTGATCATGCTGATAGCTATGTAGTTTCAAGAGGTCATAAAACCATTAGTAATACTGATGGAACTTTAGCATCATTTCTTGCAATCGCATCCGGAGCAGATACCCATTTACCACTCGGTGATTCTTCAATTACTATAGTTGGAATACCTGGTCCAGCTTTAGATGATAGTCATATTGTAGTATCATTTAGACCTGGTAACTGGAATCCACCCGGATCATCACCACGATTTGATTCTTCAGAGCTCAGCATTGGCACAGGAAGCGCAGCTCTCGGCGTTCAAACCGGAGATTTTGTAGTAACTGGAACTAATACTATTGAATTAAGGCTACAATCACTTCCTCAATGGGGTACAGGCACACCTCGATTAAATACTTCTAGTATAACAGATATTAGAATTGATAATAGAGGATTGCATCCAATAACATCTCTTAAAGGTAGCAATCTTGTTGGTCTAAAACTTAAAGATAGTGACATTAATGGCAAAGTTCTTAGCTATGTTAAAAATGGTCTAACAAGAGTATATATTAATGATGTTTTACTTGATTCAGATGGAGAAAGATGGGAAGAAAAAACTAATAGTCTTATTCATGTCTTTGACTCTGCTGCAAATACAAGATTAAAATTAGATGATAAAATTACAATTGAAGCAAGAAGTGAAAAGAATGATGCGTCACTTACAGTTAGAGGTCCTCTTACAGTAGCATCAGGGTTTCAATTAGAAAATCCACCTATTACCTTAAGTGGTAATCTTAATATTACAAGTAGCAAAAGTGCTACTGGTGAAGATAGTGGTTCCGCTCAGACGAATACTCAATTTACATTTAATGATAGTGCTATATTTAAAACTGGATTTACTGTAGACGGTAAAATTGCTAAAATACAAAATGGTGGATTATTATTTGGTGCCAATCGCAGAGCTGATTCTGATTATAGAGCAGTTCATGGCGGGCTACTTTGGGATAGTGTTAATCAAACTATGACAACTGGAGAAAGTGCTGAATTATATTTCGGTCCTTATTACCCATCTTCTTACGATTCAGCTAAAGGATTTATTTTAACTAATCCATATATTGGAAGATCTTTCGATTCTAACCTTATGAGAGTTATAGACTCGACTTATATTGGCGAAAGATTAATTACTCCTTGGAATAGAATAGGTCCAGCCGGTGGCAATCAACGAATTTATTATGATGAAGAAGGAGCTGTAATTGTTGGTAAAGCAAATACTCTTCATGCAAATGATCCAACAACAAGATTTGCAGTGGATTCTGGTAACGTATTATTCCTTAGTTCAAATATTATAACTATTGCTCAGCATCCAAAAGCTGGCGTGATACCATTAAGCTCCGCCGGCACTCAAATTGGTGCTGGTTCAAGACTTATGTGGATTCCAGAATATGGCGCTTTCAGAGCTGGTGAAGTTGATGGAACAAATGTAACATGGGATAGTAATGAAGTTGGTTATCAATCACAAGGCATTGGCTATAATACTTTAGCTACTGATTATTCAACAGCTATTGGTTATGACGCAAATGCTGGTAATGTATCTTATGTTGGAATAGCAAAAGGTCCTCTTCATACTACTGCATCAGTTTCAGTAGGACATACTGTTACTAATCCAGGTCAATTTAGCGTTGCTCTTGGTAAAGATATTACAAACAGCAATAAACAAAAATCAGTATCTATTGGTCTTGATATTACAAATAAAGGTCAAACCGGAACTGGAATTACACTTGACGGTGGAATTGCTATCGGTAAAGATCTGGAAACTGATGTTGGTGTTGTAATTGGTAAAGAAATTACTGGGGATCCTGGTAATCATAATGATTGTTTTAATAATACTGCTATCGGTAATAAACTTACTAACACCGCAAGAAATTCTGTTGTCATAGGATATAATCTCGCTAGTGCGCAAAACGGTCTTAATATTGGTAGAGACAATACAACAGGCGTCCAACAAAATTCAGTCATAATCGGAAAAAATTCTCAGGCTGGTACGAATGCGGTTGCAATTGGTAGTACAGCCACAGCTGGCCAAAGCGGCACAAGTATAGGTCAAAATACAAGTACAGGTCAAAACGGAGTTTCTATTGGTTTCAATGTCACTTCTGGACAGAATGGTATTGGTATAGGTTTAAGTTCATCGGCTACAGGCCAGGGTGGAATTTCTATCGGCCGGAATCAGACTATTAGTGGCAAGAACGCTGTAGCATTTGGTACAGGTAATAGCTCTGGTGAAGGCTCATATATTTATGGAAAAAATAACTCACCTTCACGAACTAGTTTTGTTGCTGGAAGATCAAACATTGTTGGTATTGATCAATCTTTTGTAATAGGTGATCAGAATAAGTCTATATCAAAATCATCAAGAGTTTATGGTTCGGAAAATAAAGGTATAAACTCTGTACATAATATATATGGTCATAAAAACGAAAACATTAAAGTTGCATCTAATGTATATGGTAATGACAATAAAAACTTCTATAACGTTAATATATATGGTAATGCAAATACAGGTTTAGGTATCGGCGGGGGTAATTCATCTCAAGGTGGATTCATCTTCGGTGCATCAAATATTCTTAATAAGAATGGTAATATTTACGGATCTGGTAATACTATAACTGAAGGCGGAGACGCATATGGTAGAGCAAACACTATTACTGATTTTGGTTATGCGTTTGGCCATTCTAATACTGTTGATGATGAAGGTTTTGCTTATGGCCATGGCAATATTATTGATGGTACTACTACAAAAGCATATGGATTTGGTGAAGGTAACCAAGCAACTTTAGGTGGAGTTGGCATTGGTATTACTACTGTAGCTGCAAATGGTGGTATCACATTAGGTACTGATGTGCATGCTACTGGCGTTGGATCCATCGCGATTGGTAGAAAGATTCAAGCAACTGGCGAAGGTTCTATTGGAATTGGTTTGGATACAACTACTGAGGTTGTATCTGCTAATAATACACTGTCTATCATGGGTGGTGCGGTAGCAATTGGTAAAGTAGCTGCTGGAGCAACCTTTGGATTAGATGTTCAAGATAGAGCAAACTTTACTAATTATTTAAACGTTGGGCCTCAAAGCAAACCATTATATAATTATATTCAAGATGATGTTGCTAACCAAGCATGGATTAGAGCAAATGCTAATGCTACTTATGTTCGGTCGCATATTGATACAGCACATTATCGTGCAAGTATGCCAGCATCTCAGTATTTTTATAATACAGCTGGATCTGGTTATCTTCATACAACTGCTCCAAGAGTTGGTATTAACACAGCTACACCTGGATATAATTTAGATGTTAATGGTAGTCTTAATGTACAATCGTTGTATTGGCAGGGAGATAGAATTCTTGATTCGAATCAAGGCAATCAAGTTTATCTTACACACCAAGTTGCTCAATTCTTTATTAATGCTGATTCTGCAACACATTTCTTTGATTCTGATTATATTTTTGCAAGACAACAAAATTATGGATTTAATCAGTTTGAAACATATCAGGGTGTAATTAATGCAAATTATATTAATGCTTTAGTTGATGCTGATAGATTCTTAGATTCTGCTGAAGCAATAGCTTTAATTGCAAGTGAAACTACAAATTATGCTTTCCAGAAAAATGTTTCACAGAAAGCGTCAGAACCATCTAACTTATTTAGAATGGGTGTACGTACTAACTACGATCCTGCATATACCATGAATATTAAAGGTATTGTCAATATTGTTGATGGAGATCTTCAAGTAGATGGCGATATTAAAATAAAGCAACCAAGTGGCAGTTTTGTTAAATTAGAAACTGAATCTCCATTAGTACAAACTTTTGGTGGAACAGTATATCTGCCAGCTGCAACTGGTAGCAGATCTGGTATTGGTATTGATCACAATTCTCCGGGTAGTTTATATGCGATCAATGTTGGTACAGATATTGTTGGTGGTGGATTAAAAGACGGTATTAATGTTGCAGCAGGCATGTCGTATTATATTGATGGTCAAGATATTTTTACATCGGTATTAGATTCCAATTTTGTTAATACTAGAGTACAAAAAGAAGATTTAACAGCTGCAGGTAAACTCGATTCTGCTCATTTTAAATTCATTATTGATTCAGATTATATTACGTCTATTGCTGATAGTGATTATGTCAAATCAATCGCAGATAGTGATTATGTCAAATCAATCGCAGATTCAGACTATATTAAATTTGTAGCTGATAGTGACTATGTTAAGTCGATTGCAGATTCAGACTATATCAAATTTGTAGCTGATAGTGACTACATCAAACTTATTGCAGATAGTGATTATATTAAAGGCATAGCTGATAGCGACTATGTTAAGTCGATTGCGGATAGTGATTATATTAAAGGCATAGCAGATTCAGATTATGTCAAATCAATTGCTGATAGTGATTATATTAAAGGCATAGCAGATTCTGACTGGGTTAAGTCGATTGCAGATTCAGATTATGTCAAATCAATTGCTGATAGTGATTATATCAAATTTGTAGCTGATTCAGATTATGTTAAAGGCATCGTTGATAGTGCTCATGTTGATCTAATAACTGGAATTGGCAGTAGATCTGTTGATTTTGGCCCGCATCAAATTAGCTTTAAATCTGTAGGCGCTGGTGCTGGATCATTACCGAATCCTGTAACATATCCTGGTATGACTGCAGTAACAACAAGCGATAATAAAGCAAGAATAGCTAAAGGTGGATCTTGGACTCCTATTCCATTAGAAAATACTAACGTAACATTCAATACTATTCTTCCAGGTGGAGATAAGTTATATGATCTTGGTAGCCCAACTGCAGCATGGAAAGATTTGTATATAAGTGGTTCAACTATTCATCTTGGTGGATTAAGACTTAAAGATAGTGGAGGAGTATTCCTTACTACTGATTCTCTTGGAGTTGCTACTGCGCTTGATCTAAGTGGAGCAAATACAAGCCAACTAGCTGAAGGAACTAATTTATATTATACTGATGCAAGATTTGATTCTGCATTAAGTGGAGCAAATACAAGCCAACTAGCTGAAGGAACTAATTTATATTATACTGATGCAAGATTTGATTCTGCATTAACAGCAAATCTAGTAGGTAAACAATATTATACTGATGGAAAAGTTGATAGCAATGTAACTGGTAAAGATTTAGATATGGGAACAAATAAAATCCTATATTCTAATGTTTATGCAGCATTAGGTGATCTTCCAAGTGCTTCATCTTATCATGGTATGTTTGCTCATGTACATGGAACTGGTAAAGCATATTTTGCCCACGCCGGGTCTTGGATAGATCTTGCTTCTGGTGCCGATATTACAACCGCAATTAATAACTTAATTGATGGCGCTCCAGCTGCTATGGATACTCTGAATGAGTTTGCAGCTGCGCTTGGAAATGATGAAAACTTTGCAACTACTATTACCGCTCTTATTGGATCAAAATTAGATTCGGATAAAGCAATTACTCTTATCGATTCAGCATATGTTCAAGCAAGAGTTGTTCCACAAGGTATTGATAGTTCTGCTGTAATTGGAATGGTTGATTCAGCATATGTTCAAGCAAGATCATTACTTATCGATTCAGCATATGTTCAAGCAAGAGTTTCTTTCGCAAGCATTGATTCTGATTATGTTCAAGCAAGAGTTTCTTTCGCAAGCATTGATTCTGATTATGTTCAAGCTCGTCAAACTATATCAACATTCGATTCTGCTGAAGTTCTTCAGTTAATTGATAGTGATTATATCCTTGCAAGATCTTCGGCCGGTGTCACAACGCTTGGTGCTCTTGCAGATGTAGATGTTCCAAGTCCAACTAATGGTCAAGCATTAGTATATGACACTGCAACAAGTAAATGGATTGCTGGAGCTGCTTCAGGTGGAGGTTCTGCTGATAGCGCAACTATTATATCTTTAATCGATAGTGATTATATCCTTGCAAGAGTAACTGCAAGCGGCGGAGAAGTTGTTTCATCTGAATATTCTAACTTTAGATTTACTGCAACTGCTAACCAAACAACATATAGTGGCGCAGATGTTGCTGGTAATACTCTTGCAGTAACTGCTACTGGAATTCAAGTATATTTAAATGGTATTCACCTTCTTAAAGATATTGATTATACAGTATCTGGAACAACAGCAGTTGTTCTTACTACTGGAGCAAATGTTGGAGATGATTTAGTCATAACTAATATTAGCACTGGTGCTAAAGCTAACTACATTGTAGCTGGTGAAGCTAATTTTAAAGACTATAAGTTTAGAGCAACAGCTGGCCAAACAGCATTTACTGGCAATGATCTTAATTCACAATCTCTATCAATAACAGATAGTAATCATCAAGTATTCATAAATGGTATTCGTTTAAATAGAGTTGAAGATTATAATGTTAACGCTAGTACTAATACTGTTACTTTAACATTAGCCGCTGCTGATTCAGATGATGTAATTATTCAAACATTAACTACATCACAAACGGGTAATGTTCTTGGAGCTGCAGTTTCATCTTCAGTTGATTCGGCAGTTGCCGCTCTAGTAGATGCTGCTCCTGCTACATTAAATACTTTAAATGAATTAGCTGCCGCTCTTGGCGATGATGAGAATTATGCTGCTACTACAGCAACGGCTCTTGGAACAAAATTAGATAATACATCTTCAATTACTTCATTAGCTGATGTTCATACAACTGCACCAACTGAAGGTCAGATATTAATTTGGGATAACTCAAATAGTTATTGGGCTCCAGGCGTGTTACCAGCAGGTACAGATTCAGCTGCTGTAACTGGAATGATTGATAGCGCATACATTGAAGCTAGAGCATCAGGTGGAACATTTACAAACGCTGTTAACTTTGCTAATTATTATTATATAGCAGATTCTGGTCAAACAGTATTCTCTGGAAACGATGCTAACGGTGCAGCTCTTGCAATTGATACTGCTAATTATCAAGTATTTAATAATGGTATTCGATTAGTATCTGGTGTAGATTATACAGTTAATGCTGCAGCAAATTCAATAACATTAAATGGATTTACTGCTGACTCAGGCGATGATCTCGTAATTAATACTTTATCACAAACTGTTACAACTTCACATATAGTTGTTGGTGATACATTTATGAATACCTTTAAGTTTATTGCTACAAGCGGTCAAACATCATTTACTGGTACAGATGCTAATTCTAAAACATTAGGAATTGATTCAAGTAACTTTAATGTATTCCAAAATGGTATTAAACTTATGGATTCAGATGACTTTACATCTAATCCAATAACAAATACTATTACGCTAACGTCTGGTGCTTCCACATCTGATGAAATTGTAATTACTGCAATTGAAAATAAAGCTTCAAATGTTACAGTAGATGCCCAGGCGCTATTTAATTTAGTTGATAGTGCATATATTGCAGCAAGAACTCCAGCATCAACTGCTCCTGATGCTTGGATAGAAGTTACTACAACACCATTAACATTAACTGGTGGTCAAAGATTAATTGTTGATACAAGTACTGCTAAAACAGTTAATCTTCCAGCAACAGCAATGCTTGGAGATGAAGTTAAAATTATTGATGGAACAGGACAAGCTGCTACAAACGCTATTACAATTGGAAGAAATGGTCATAAAATTGAAGGTGAAGATTCAGATCTAACAATTGATGTTAATAGAGCAGCATTTGGATTAGTATATTATAATGTGGCTAACGGTTGGTTATTCACAGAAAAATAAAGGACAAAAGTAATGGTATCGAGAGCATCTCTTATCTCAAGAGCATTTGGAAAATCTGGAGCTTTAGCATCAGTAGCTGAAGCTTCAACACCGGCTTCTAATAGAAAAATATCTTCAGCAGGTATGGGTGCAGGTGCAAGTGGACAATCTGTGGTAGCATCATTTAATGATCTTGCAACACTGACAGGAATGAATACTGGTGATACAGTATTAGTTACCGCTACTAATAAAATATATGTTTATAATGGAGTTGGTTGGTTTATTATTGCTACTGTTACAAATGCATCTCCAACTGCCATTACCGGAGTTGATGCTACGTATGCACTAACGCAAGATGCCACTCCAACCGTAATTACTGCAGTATCTACTGATCCTGAAGGATTTGCTTTAACTTGGTCTTATGCTGTCACAACGGGTTCTCTTGGTAGTACAGCAACAGTGGCTCAGGCTGATAATGTATTTACAATAACTCCATCTTCATCAGAATCTGATGCGGGGACTTTTAGCATTACATTTAATGTTAATGATGGAATTAATGGATCAGTTAGTACTATAAGTGCATTTACATTAGCATTCATACCAACAATTGATTTATTAGTTGTTGGTGGAGGTGGATCTGGAGCTATGCGTCATGCTGCTGGTGGTGGCGCTGGAGAATATAGAGAAAGCACATTAGTTCCAGTTGCAGGTGTTACATATACTGTTACAGTTGGAACTGGCGGACCTGCCGTTACTGGATGGACTGGTTCGCAAGGTCCAGCAAATCCAGGAACATTAAGTCGTGTACTAGCATCTGATGCATCTATAGACATACAATCTGGCGGAGGAGGAGCGGGTCCTGGCTATGGTTATCAAGCAGCTGTAAGTGATGGCGGTTCTACTGGTGGTAGTAGTAATCCGGCTGCAAATCTTAGAACTCCGACTAATCTTCAGAGTCCACCTGGTTATAGAAATATTGGTGGTAATTTTACTAGCGGTGATCCGGGCGCTGGCGGTGGCGGTGGTGCTGGAGGGGCTGGTGGTGATGGTTCTCATAATACTGGTGGTGCCGGTGGTGCCGGTAAACAATGGGTAGATGGAAACTGGTACGCAGCTGGCGGCGCTGGCGCACAGAAATATGGTACAACTACAAGTGCATCAGGAGTTGGTGGCACAAGTGGGCCAGCATATACGGCTGGAACAGGTGCAACAAATACGGGCTCGGGTGGTGGGGGCCAGTATAATAGTAGTGGATCACCAGCACCGGGCGCTGATGGGACAGTAAGATTTAGAGTGTTAACTGCAAAAACACAACCACAAAATGTGACCGGATCTCCTACAATAACAACAGCTGGAACTTATACATATTATAGCTTCACTGGAAATGGATCTTTTGGTTGGAATTAATTATATAAATAGTAAAAAATACTATTAAGGAATGTATAGTTGGTCAAATATATCAAAGATTTAACAAGTGAATTGTCATCAACAAGCGATCCTGTTGATTTAGACGAAGAAGCATTTGTAAAAGAAACAGGCTCAACTGTAATTAAAAAAGACTTAAATGTTTCTATTAGTAATAGTTTATTTTTTGCTGGTCATACATCAAGTAACTTTCTTGGCGCGCACTTGTCAATGGACAGCGCTTTTAAATTTCCAAATACTGGATATGATAATGCTATCGAAGATAAATTTAGCATAGACTTTCAGCAATATGTTTTATCAGATACTAATACTGATGCAGAAATTTTCTTTGATATAGTTGAAAAAGATTCAAGTGTTGCCCAAGCCGTAAATTTAATTCTAAGCCAATCTTCTATTGCTCATGTTGGAGGTAAACCTCAGATTGCAAGAGGAATTACTCCGTATAGAAGTGGTTATGGCGGAAGTTCTTATTTATTTGGTGATCCTGAGCATGGAACTATTTCGCATCCATCTGGTACGTATTCTTCTCCTTCTAGTACGTCCTCTACAACTGCTGTAGAGGAAAGAGCATCTGCATATGGGACTGATTCTGGATCATATCTTATATCTTCTCTTAATGTTTTAGATTCATCAAAATCTACTCATATATCTATGGGTGGGTGGTATAGAAAAAATGACCCTCAAGCTCAATCCACAATCACGGGATATAATACGCATAGTTATTCTACTTCAAATTTTTCTTATCAGAGTATAGATGATGGTTTAGATAATATAGCAATGGTTCATACCAATGGAATTCGTATTAAAGGATTAGATTGGTCATATTATGATAGTACAGAATTAGGCGCTTATCAAATAGGAAAACATTTAAATTGGGAAAATATCACCACTGATATAGATTTAACAGCACCTAAAATGGGTTATCTTACTGTTAATGATATGATTAATACTTATGAGTATAAAAAAGGAGCTTTCTTATATCCAGATTCAGATCGATTATATCGAACAAATGACAATATTAATAGCAGCTATCTTACTGGAAAAAGAAATATAATTACAGATAATTTTGACACATACAGTGATGCTACATTTGCTGGATACTTTTGGTTAGATAGTTCTCCAGTTAATAATAAAACGGTATTTAAAGTTGGAGCTGCTGATGAGGCTTTAGAATTAAAGGTAAGTGGCAGTCACTTACATCTTTCAGCTGGCAATGGCTATTTAGCATGCAGCTTGCCTATACCTTACAACCAACTTGAAGCCGATGCTGGCGCGCCGAGGCGAAGAGGAAATAGATGGCACGAAGTAAGAATGTCAGTTAAATTGCAGCCAGCTGAAATCACATTAATGACTAAGAAAATCGGCAATTTACCAAGCTATTATCAATCAGATCAAAGATATTTTCCAAATGGAAAAGATGATATACAAATCGTTAATCATAAACCAGATCCTATTAGTGGTTTATTAAGATGGGCAAAAGGTGGGCTTGGCGGTGTTTCAGAATTTAAAATTTGGAAAAACCAGTCAAATATGGGAACAAAACATGAAGGTGATAGAAGAATCTATAGCACATTTCCGCCTCAGACATTGGCATGGGGACCTCCCGGGCCAGATCCATTTAGAACAGACGCTGCAGGAAATCTGTTTTTAAGATTAGGAGAAAAAAGAGTAGAAGGCTATTCTGTTTTAAGCAGTGATGGTGGTTTAAACGATAATGTAGTATTGTCTAATTGTGGAACTAGTTCAAGTTTAAACCTTAATGGTAGAATAATATATTTTGAAATACAACATCAGGGTTCGGCCGGCAATTTAGATAATGTCTTACCCGCAAGTATGTTTGGACTAGAAAAAATTACGCCATTTTTAACATCAAGTAATATGGTGCATCAGTTGACCGCAAATACTTCTGCAGATACTTTTAACGTTAAAAATATTATGGCCGGAGCTGGATCTACAATTATAAATCATATTGGTTATCCGAATTCATATAAATTTCCAACAATAAGTTCTACAAAAAGTCTACAGTACGCTATCGCCAGTTATATTATTGATGAACAATCTGGTCAAATGCATGCGTATAAAGATGGTGTATATGTTTCAAGTGTCGATTTTACTTCAAATATAGGAGCAGATACTAGCTTTGAACTTGGATTTCAATTTGATAATAGGTGGGATTATCTTAAACTAATTAACTACGTTAGTGCTACTATAACAGATCCTGCAGGCATAGATAATAATCCTTTAACCAATCCAGTTGCTGCAACGACATTAACAAAATTAGGGGCGACATACGGAGCCGGAACTGATTACGCAGGATCGTATAGAGGATGGCTTGAAGATGCTACAGTAAAACAGCAGCTCGAACTGAAAGTTGCGTTAATTAAAAAAGATTGGGTGTATGATCCAGTAAAGTTAGTAAATGATGCTCGAGCTTCTTTGGGCGCTGATTTATTTTTAAATGATGGCGTTTATTATTCCAGCACAGGCCCAACAGAACCTCATAATATAAATCCCTTTATTGATACTAGTATTATGCCTAACGAAAATGTAATAAATTATTATTTTAACAGAGATTCATATGGATCGGGTAGTCGTGAATGGCCTTTAGCCAGTCATTTATTATATTACAAAGAAGCTTATACTCCAGTTATAACTAACGATACTAATAAAACGCTACTAGGTGAAACTGACGAATACAAAAATTCTCATGTAAGTTGGGCCGGAAGATTAGCTAAATATGAAGGGTCTGAACACGGAATTAATAAGGCTAGAGCATATATTTTAAAAACAGGTGGATCAATTGTTAGCTATTCAACACCTGGTGATATTACCTCTACTATAGCAGGTATGACTAATGGAGATTGTTTATTATTAGAACCAGGTAATTATTCAGTAACTGCAGTGAACGGCGGAGCGTGGGGTATCACTACTACAATGGGAACTCATGTTAGTTCTGTTAAAACACCTTTTGGCACAAAAAATATTATGATTTGTGGAAATACTAATGATATTAAACTTGTTCATATTAATTATACAGGCGGAGTAAGTGATGTTGTTGCTCCTGTATTTGGACCTAATCAAAATGAAAATACTGAATTAGCATTTTTAACGTTTAAGAAATTTGATAATAATTCTAATAATCCTCTAATTGGTCATACTGCATTATCTTTTCAATCAACTGGCCCAAGCGCATATAAAGTTCTTTTTGATTTATCAGGAGTAGCTAGGTTTACTTGGGCATATATGTTTGATAATACTGCACAAACAACTTCTATTTTAGGATCAAAAACAACATTTAATAAATGTGTATTTTCAAATTATATAACCGCTGAAGAAGAAGGATCCACTACTATAGGTGGAAGCTCTATTAATTTTAGATCTAATATAAGAGTTATCGATCCTATATTTTCAAAGGCTAGCGGGTTTGCTGATGATATACTGAATGGAACATTTGTTGATACGTATAGACATACATCAATAGAACCATGGTGGAATAATAACGATTTTAGTGGAGTTAAAGATTTAAATATAATAACTTCTCAGTTCAAAGGATATATGAAAGATTTTTATTTACATGACGATATAGCTGATAATAGAATTGCAGATTTTGGAGCAGGAGCTGATTCACAGAGATCTGGTGGATGGAATATAGTTAATTCAGGAAACAATTTTCATAATCAAGCCGATTCATATATAATTTATTCATATAGTCATCCACCAAATTTACATCAGTATTTTGGATTGCCAAACGATAGTTATTCGACATATCATTTAAATAGTTGGAATAATGATTTATCTGGATATGCTTCAATAGATTCTTCACTTAAAATAATGGGCGGTATTGAAGCTCAAGGTGGCGGAGAATTTAAAGGTGGAACTCTTCTTTCTCTTGATACATTAGGTCAAATTGTAGTATCAAGAAATGCAAATTATAACTATTCGGTTGACCAACGTGAAATGGCAACATATCAAGCTCAAGATTCTAGCTCTGTTTCTGTGGGTAAAAGTTCTAAATGGATTCATAATGCAATTACAGCAGATTCAGATAAGATAAGAATATGGAGAGACGGTAGTCAATTTGATAGTGCATTTGGACCGATGTATACTAAACACCTTTCTATAAGAGATGCTAAATTGTATATTGGTGCTGGTAACCAAGTAAAAGGTAGAACTTTTGGTAGTTTAAAAGATCCACAAACCGCAAATCAATTTAAATCATATAACGGATTTTTAAAAGATTTTAGAATTCAAACTGGATTACAATTTGCTGATAGCTTCGAGCCATTTACAACAGATCAAACTACAGCAGTTGGAAATACAGTTTTACTTTCTAATCAGGACAACAGTATATTACCAACAACACAAGCTGGAAGCAGAACTTTAAATAATGTTGCAAGCACTTTAAACTTAAATGGCGGGTTTACCGGTGATAGTGTTTCAATTGATAATTTTACTCCGTTTTCAACTACTGATGTATCATCGATAGGATGGTTTACTAAGAGCATAATCAATACTGAAAATGTAGATTTAAATGCAAGTGGAATAGTAACTAAAAATGCTTTTGATGAAATTGTGATTTTAAGGCCAGATAGTGATTTTCCATTTTGGGAAGATTTAAAAGAATCTGGAGATATTGGATATACTCCGGGATTACAATTAAAAATGGCTATGTTTAATAAAGATGATGATAATAATTGGATAGATTGGCAAGTGTCGATTTCGCAGCTATTCGAACCTATTGTAGAAACTACCAGAGATAGCCAATACAGTCATACTAATTTTTATTTTAATGATTATTACAAATCCGAAGATTCCTTTGAAACAAGACCGTCAATAGTATTTGGAAGTATAACTGGTAAAAATAGATATACTGACAGTAATCCAGCAATTTATATTGATAAGACACCAAATAAATCTCAATCGCCAGTTAAATTAGATTTTACTTATGACAGAAATAATTTTAATATTACTAATATGTCTACTGATCATATTTTAAGATTTGCTACATTAACTCGAGTTCCTCAAGGAGGATTTGCAACAGATGGTATAAGTTCATTTGATTCTTATCAAGAAGGTGGGTTATTATTTAATATCATAGACAGTGTTGGAGGCTTAACACTATGACCGATCTAACTTATATAAAAAATAATGAAGGAAGAGTTTATGTTAGAGGTAATAACAAAATTTATCAATTTAGTAAAATAACTAATACTTGGGTTACTGTTGGATTGGTTAATGAAAAAATAGATTCAGCTTATAATAGTATAATTGGTATACAATCTAGTTATGATTCTACTTTTGATCCGTTACAAAATGCTATTATCGCGCAGTTACAATTAACAGGAACTGATAGCGATGGTAATAACATCACCTGGGTTTCTTCTTCTAGTTCTCCTATCGTAGCTGTTACTGGTAATAGTCCAGAGTTTTCGTTTGTTCCAAGAAAACAAGCCGGAGACGAACAATTGACTGCAATCATTTCATTTGAAGGAACAGTAAATCCTACTGGAGTAGATTCATGTCCAAAGTTTAAACTAATTAATTCAACTGGGATTGTTGATTCTGGTTTTACTATAGATTCTTTAGGTTATAATGATAATTTTATAAATTCGCTTAAATTAGACTATTTTTATAATTGGGAAACAACAGAACTTTCTAGCTATAACGCCGATGTACTATTAAGCATGAGCACTTTCACAGTACCACTAATTCAATATTTAGCAGAAAAAACAACAAAGTCTACTACTGAACAGCATGCGGATTTGCAATTTAATTTAAATGGAAGTATAGTATTTTTCTTAGATAGAAGAAAAAACCGAGTCTTGTCATACGAACTAACTATACCATACGACGTATCTACTATCGACCACAAGACAGAAAAAAAATTAAATTTATATAATGATACTTGGAGAGCATCTGATGCATCAGCCTTTAAATTCGAACTTACTGGTTTAAAATTATTTGTAATTGATAAAACTAAAAATCAAATAGCAGAATATTGGTTAACTAATGCGTATGATTTACATACTGCATATAGAAAAGATAATTTCAAAAATCATTTTTCAAAATTAAATAATCGAGCAGATGGATTTATAAGTCCAGATGGAAAATACTATTATACTCTTGAAAAGCCCAGTATTGCAGCGCACACAACGGGCCCTGCATGGTATCTTCAATATAATCAAGTTATAAATGGTGGAACAATTAATAGATATAGTTTAGAAGATTCAAGTCAAATATACTCATTGTCTGTCGATTCAGATAACACTATAATTTCAGAAACAGTTCCGGGCTACGAAAGAATATTTGAAGAGGCGATGGCAGGGAAGTCTTTTTATAGTTATTTTAAAGCAGCCGTTCTAAATGGAGCATATTATTGGCGAAGAGTGACTCAGGGAGTAATAACTTTAAACCCGTACAAGTTTGGGACGATTAACAAGGAATACGCAAGATATAATCATCATGGTTTACCACAATCAATATGTTTTAACTCTTCTGGTACTAGAATGATTATTGGTGAAACTATAGCAGCTACTCACGGGAGATTTGTTGAATATCGTTTATCTACGCCATGGGATCCTTCTTCAAGAGACAATCCTCAAAATAAGTATGGTACGAATATGTGGACGTCTCAATCAAGTGGACCATCTATTGGACCAACTCGTACTGGGTTTCCTGATGGAATGCATACAATCGGGACAAAGACAGCAAATATCCGTACAGAAGAGCCAAGCACCAATTATTCTAGTACTAGATTACCGCATGGGCCTGAAAGTATAAGATTTAGTCCAGATGATTCTAAGTTTTACGTTTTAAATAAAAAAGATAATGAAATATATCAGTATAATATACCTGCGCCGGTTGCAGATGGCGAATATAGTATATACAATTTGACTACTCCTATCACTTCAAATAGTAAAGAATTTAATGCTGGAGGTTATGATTTAAGAATATTATTGAACACTTTAGACTCAGCTAATTCTAGACTTGGTGATGATTTAGATACTTTTCATAGTATTAATATAATTGATTCAAATAAAATGTTTCTTTCTGGTAATAGGTATATTCATACAATTGAATTAAATTCATTTGATTTAGTATCAAATTTAGTAAAATCTGATTCAAATTCAAGTATGACAAATAATAATAATATCTCAAGTGTTAATACTTTTAATGATAGACTATATATCCATGACGAGACCGGTACTATTTCACAATGGAAAATGAATACTTTAAATGATCCTGCAACAAGTGCAAGAGAACATACCAAAAAAATTATAACACTTGATAGTAATATTAATCCTGCAGGTTTAGAAATAGATTGGACTGACAGTATTAATGCCAAGTTTTATATTGGAGGAGATGATATTATTCAGAAATACACGTATAGTTATGATTCTGGTTTAGATGGAATGTCTAAAGATAGCAGTTGGAATTATATTTTAGATTCATCATCGGCTGGGATTTCTATAGCTAGTATTACTGGAATGACTTTTGCTGATTCAAATGGAAGACTTAATGTAAGTAGTACAAATAGAATTTTTCAAATTAATTTAGATAATGATTTGTTGCATAATAGTACAGTTGATTCAAATTCTTATGCTGTTGCTTCTCCTGCAGGTGCAGAAGCGCATGGAATATCTTGGTGGCCTGGAGGAGATAAATTTAATATCACTGGCAGAATTAGTTCTTCATCAACATCTCAAAGTTCGGCCCAAACGTTTGAAACCAAAAATAGTTATAGTGTTAAAAGTGTATAAATAGAGTTAAGTAACATAGCAACGGAATTTAAATATGTCAACTAAAGGTAGATCATTAGCTAATTTAACGCCGCATGGATCTTGGATTCCAGATGCTGATTCTGCGTATGATTTAGGGTCACCGTCAAAAAAATGGAAATCACTTCATTTGAGTGGTAGTACAATATTTTTAGGAGATAGTGGATCTATTTCAGCAGGTAGCGGAGGATCAATCTCTTTACCTGCAATTAGTATTGGTACTGGTGTAAATACTATTAAATTAGAAGCATCTGCGTCTGGTAAATTAGAAACTAAATCTACAGTCGGGGGTGTTGAACAGGCCTCAGTTCCGGCTGTTGAATCTATTGAACAACTCAGCAATGTTGATTTAACTATTGCGCCAGAAGTATTAGAAATTCAAGTAGCTGATCCAACAGCTGGACATGGCACG
>MDSX01105387.1_pt1 | contig 53987 bp, 59 predicted proteins | sample 811141 | NCBI WGS metagenome assembly MDSX01 (sample SAMN05326642, study PRJNA326480) | marine metagenome | isolation source: seawater | place: Atlantic Ocean: South East | collected 2010 | reverse complement strand
GTATGAATTACTTACACGCCCGACGATGACGATTACTTCTTCAGTTGGACCTAGTGGAACTTCATCAACTGATACATCAATAAATTTAGAATTTACGTCTAGTGAACCAACAAACAATTTTGAAATAAATGATATAACAAAAAGTGGTGGAACTTTATCTGATTTTATTACGGTTTTGAAAGTAACGGTTCAAAGTGGAAGCTATTATATTAATGGTATACAAGCTCCAGCTCTAAAATTGGAATCGGGTAAAACATATCGTTTCGATCAGAGTGATTCTACAAATGGCACGCCAGCACCCAGTGGCCATCCATTAAGATTTTCAACAACATCAAATGGTACACATGGTGGGGGTGTTGAGTATACAACTGGAGTAACAGATGCTGGAACACTGGGTCAGAGCGGTTCATACACCCAAATTGAAATAACTGGAAGTACTCCATTATACTATTATTGCTCCCAACATTCTGGAATGGGAGGTTCTGTATCTATTGCATCTACTAATTTAACAAAGACAGATGAATATATGGTAACATTAACAGCAGGCGACTATGGAACTTTTACAATTGATGTAGCAGTCAATTCGTTCACGGATGAAAATCTTCTTATGAACTTGTCCGCACCACAATTCTCTTGGACTAGAACTTTCCAAGAAGAAGGAGAAAATTGAATAAAATGGTTAAATACTAACACTAAGACCCATAAATGTTAATTGTTGTTCTTTTTTACTTGGATTTATTTCAATAGAAACATCCGTTAATTTATTGTCCCTCCAACATTTTAATAATAAATTTGTTTCTGTTTCAACATATTCAAAACAGTTTGTAATTCTATTTTCATTTAAAAATCCTACAACACGATTACTTACAAAATATTGAGGAATTCTTTCCCATACACGTGCTTTATCTCTTGGATATCCACTTACAACACATAATATGCTAAGCAATAAAATAATAAATTTCATATATAGTAACATATTTATAAATAACTTAAAGTCATTTATAAATATTTTTTTAATGGAAATAGAAGAGAACGGTGCTAAAATAATCTTAAATAGAATAGATACTATATTGGAATTTAAAAGAAAAAGTTCAAATAAAATAGCACAATTAGAAATAGCATTAAAAGAAGAAAAGGAAAAGCTACGCAAATTCAATTGTTTTTTATCTAACACTTGTTCTCATTCATGGATAGACGACCATATAGATTGTTTAGATGGATATAAATTATCTATTCCTATTCGTTATTGCGAATATTGTGAAATGAATTATAAAACGTTTTTATCAATTACAAAATGATAATAAAGATACGTATTTAAAATAAATTAATGGCTTATTGGTTATTAACAACTCACGGAGTAGCACTATTTCCTATTGGTGTATTTTTATGGACTTGGAAAAGACGAAAAGATATGGCTTCTATTTTTATGGTAATTAAATTTCTATATGGAGTAACCTTTTCACTATTATATCACTCACATCATGCTTTGGGAGATGATAAATTTACAAATGACTATGATTATGATAATTGGGCTTTATTGGATAGTTACGCGGCATCATCATTAATTTTTACAACAGTTTTATATGGTTTAAGAGTAAGGGAACCTCAATTTTATATAACAAGTTTTGCGGTAGAAAATATTGTTTTGGTTGTATATTTATGGGACAACTTAAATCAAGCATTAATAATAACGTGGTATCTATCTGTTTGTAGTACTATAGTTTGTATATTAAAATGGAGAACAATGAAGAGATATTTGTTAAGATTTAAAATATATTCTTTTTTATTAATAAGTTGTGGTATTTCGGCTATTGTAATGTATACCATAGCTGTAAAACATTGGTATAATGATATATATGTAAAATTTCATAGTTTATGGCATTGTTTTGTATTTTTAACGGCTGGGTTTGCTGCTTTATTAAGATATAACCTGGACGAACAATTATATCCAATGGTAAATCGAAGAGATGCATTAGATTCCCTTTAACATAATTTCCACCAATAATGTTTTTTTATATGATAGCAAGTATATGGAGCTTTTTTTTCAGTACATCTACAATTTATACAATATCCGTCTTTAAAATCGTGATATCTACACGATCTTCTTTGAGAATAACCACCAGTATCAACAATAAATGTATCGTTGCATTTATAACAATAACTTTCTCTTGTTAAATCTTTATAATCGTGGTCCGTCATGCATAAATTTCCCATATTATATAAACATTAGTAATTAGTTTTATATAATATTATTCTTGATTATATTCAATCTAATAATCATCCTCAAATAAAGGTACCACCGTGCCCTCTGGCTCTTCCTCGTCGTCGTCGTCCTCTTCTTCAGATTCGTCATCCGACGAGCCTAATTCCTCCTCCCATCCATCCAAACCATCTAAATCAAGTGTTGAAGTATTGCTGCTGCTTCTTATTCTTGTTGTTGATGTGTCGGCTTGGGAATTATTCCCATCGGATATTAATCTCTCGTACATAGCTCTGTTCTGAACCATAAGTGATTGGTCTAATTGTCGATTTAATTGTTCATATCGACGAATAGTGTTTTCAGTATTTGTGATTTGATTTCTATAAAGTCGTATTCGGCGCTCACGGTTGTCTCTTTGCTCTGTTACGGGGCCTCGAGGGAGGGGCTGACTTTCAATATTGGTTATTTGTGATTGTAATTGTGTTATTCGGTCGCGGGCTTCTTGAATAAGTCTATCATTATTTTCACGAGCAGCTACCGCTTGTGCTCGCGCGGTGACAACCCCTGTGGGTTCTGAGTTTTCATCACCATCACCATCACCATCATCATCACCATCACTATCATCATCACCATCACTATCATCATCGCTATCAGCATCTGAAAACTCATCATTATTCCCCCAAGGACTTCCTATATGTGATGTTAGTATGAAATCTTGAAGAGAAGAAGCAGGACTAGATAAGAACGTTTCGTTATTTTGCTTCATAAATTTATCATGACAGGGAATTAATAATGTGATTCTGTTATCTAGAAATAAAATGTTTAGTTCAGGGAAGAAATAATTCAATGTATCGATTTGTGGACCAAAAGGTTCTTTACGTACCATCTCAACACCCTGAGAGTCGGCAACATTCCATATAGAAATATTTCCGAAATGTTCTTTATAAGTGAATAATATATTGTTAACAGCATCATTTCCTTGACCAAATCCTGAAAAATTACTGATATAGCTTTGCGTCTGAGTTATTTCAGCTGGCTCAGATAAATTTAACCTTTGAAAACTTATTTGCTGAATGTTATTCATTGCTGTTATAAATGTTTGAAGTTGATTGTTAGGATTATTGTTCAATGTGTTCGGGAAGTTTGGATAATTATTTACTATAAAACTATAAATAATTTTATGTAAACCATTGGAGCTTAATTCTTCTGTCGATCCTTCTTCATATAAAAATCCTTTAGGTTTTACAAGGTTTTTTATATGTGAAATTCTTCCATCAATAAGTGGTGGCGGTGGTGGTGGTGGTTCTGACGGTTCATCCATAATATATAATATTAATATATTAAATAGTAATATTATACTTAATTAATTAAAATTCACTGTCTGAACTTCTATTTCCTCCACGAGAATTTAAATAACACGCTTGTTCTTTTGTTATACACGCACATCCATCTCCACTACTAACGTTAGAATTATCGCAACATTTTCCATTAAATTCATTATTTGCCCACATAAATAATTGACCTTCTGGTAAGGGAACAACAGGAGATAATTTATGTCCACCAGCAACTTCACCCATATTAACCTTAGAATCATATTTATCATTATGAACACCATTGCTCATATTGTACCCAACCGCCGCACCAGCAGTTGCCATACCTTCTTGTGTAACACATCCACAGATTAAGTGACTACATAATAACATTCCTATTATTACTGAGACAACGATAACTTCAACTCTTGCTTTAAATCCTAAAACTTTAATTTCCATATTATACATATTTAATAGATAAAAATTAAGAGAGAGCATATAATTTATCTCTAACGTCTAAAATATTTTCAATGGCCGAATTATAATCTCTTAGTCTTATATTATTGACCATAAAAAATCCAGAATTGGTTATTAAATGGTAAAGTTTTTCAGGTCCTTGAATAATTTTCCCAAATTTATTTAATGTGTTAAAATTTCCTAAATCAACATCACAAATATGAAGATTTGGTGCCCCTATAATTTGAGAATCATTAAAAAAATATTTTCGTATATATGCAATATTTTTCGTATCTATTTCAACAGTAGCCAATACTCTTTCACCACCTCTCAATATATCATTCACTTGAATGTTCTTTAAATATATTTCTTTTCCGTTTTCTAATTCGATTAAACTATTTCCATCAATACCTGATTCCAAATATTTATGTATGTCGCTTAATGAAGAATGTGTATGTAAATAATCTAAATTTTTCAGTTTAATAATATCTATAGGTTCAATATCATCCCAATCTAAAAACTTATAGTTATTAATATTTATTCTTTTACTTTCGGTAGAAATACAATAGATATATGGTTCACAATAGTTTTCTATTTTAATACTTTCTGGGTGATCTTTAATAAAAACCCATCCTTTAATATCGTGTAAAACTTTATGTGTTCCACTAATAATCATATTATTAAAATTATACATATCATTGTTGCTTGCTATTTTAAACGAAGCGGTTACTTTTTCGCCATTTTCTAAAATAGTTCCTGCGCTTATTTTACTAATACTTTTAAGTCCGTCTTTTGTTGCTATTTTGGTATTTTTATCGAAACATCCTGGTTTATTAGGAACACTTCTACTGGAAATATTTAAAATATGGACCATATGTGCGGCAATAATAGAAATAGGAATAGCAAGTAGAACAAAAAAAGCAGTTAATGCTGCTGCTGCTGGCCAAGTAAATGGTAAAATCCATAACGCAATAATAACCGCTAATAAAATAATTAAAGCTACAATTAATATAGTCAAAAAGGAACCCATAAAGGCTTTAATAGCTAAATAAGCACTAAATACCGTATAAAGTCCTGTTACCATTATGCCTTCTGTTTTTTTCAAAGTATCTTTTAATTTTATAAACATACGTTGAACAGGTATCATGACGTTATAGATCCGGGCTACCATATATCCAATCATTTTCATTACTTTCATTCTCAAATAATAAGACATTGTTCTAAATGACTGAACAACATTCATAAGCATCATATAAAATTTACTTGTCATGTTAGTTAAAAAATATAAGGGAGATGTAAAATATTGTACAACTTCACCTAAAATACCTATTGTGCATTTCGTAAAATTATCAGCAGTATAAGTCATTTTGGAAGTACCTTTGGGCGCGTTTATTAGTCCAGCAAAAGGCATTACTTCTGGCTTACATCTTTCGTTGGCCCAGTTTTGTCTTATTGGATCCATTTTAGCCTGAACATAAAAATAAGAAAAAATACAAAAGAAAATAAGTAAACTAATAGCAGTTACGGCAACAGATCCGCCATATTTATCCAAATATGTTTCCTTCATATAAAGTTTGTTAAAATAAGAATTAAATGTTTCGGGAATAGTATCCATTAATATATAAATGGATAATATTCTAATAATTAATCCTCCCAATCCCAAAACGTGTATTCTCCAATAGGTATTCTATGATTAGATGTAATTAAACAGCTTAATTCGTCATCACAAATATCTGTTTTAAGAGCATAACTAACGTCTTTAACGGGTTTAAAGGATTCAATATCCGTTCTATTTTTCATATCAACTAATATTTTATGTTCACCTGTGACATAAATATGATTATCCAATTTATCACTCCAAATTTTATAATAAGGATTATTTTTATCACCTTTAAGAGTTAATACCCCATAAACTTCAGCACCGTTCTCTAAAATAGTTCCTAATTTTATGTCTTTCATTAATGAGGTAGTTCCATTTTTTAATGTTACGGGGGTGTCTTTGTGAAAACACACGGCTCTAATGGTAGATCCTATTGGTCCTTTGTTTATACTTTGTCCAGTCATCATTGCTCCTTGAATAAGATACATAAAAGTCATTAATATTCCAATAAGTTTCATCACAGTATCTTTTAACTTTATTACTAAACTTTGAACTTGAATAAGTACATTTACAAACATGCCATAAATATCTCCAACCATAGTGCTTAAAAATTTCCGGAACATATTAAAAAATTCTCTTAGTAAATTGAGTCTTCCCAAAATCCAATCTCCTAAGCCTCCTATATTTTTTAAAATATACTGCAATGGTTCTAGGAAAAATCCCATCATATCTTTTTGAATATTTCCAACACAATATGTAAAATTTGCTACGGGGTCGTGTCCTAAATAACTAGCAAATGGCATAGTCATAGGATTACATCTATGAACAGGCCAATTTGTTTCCAAATCTTTTAATCTTACCATAATAAATCCTGTTAAATGTAATATTCCAAATGCGATTATTATTAAAAAAAAGTATGATATATCTTTAAATTTTATACTAAGTGGTCCCATATTTAAAAAGTCCATAATAAAATATAATGGTATTTTAATTTTTTATATTTTATTTTAATTATCTTCTTCTTTTTCTTTTACTTTTTCTACGTTTTCTTCTAGATTTTCTTCGCGATTTTCTTTTTCTCTTTGTTTTCCTTTTCTTTTTCTTTCTTCTTCGTTTCGTTTTTCTTTTTCTCCTTCTTCCTCCTACCCCTACTGTTGATTTTGTATTGCCTACATCATTAGGACTCATGACCGCTGTATCCCCTACTCCATCAGCATTTGCTTGTAAGCCTGACGCTAATCCACCAGCGATTGCTTTATTACCTTCAGCACCAGCTTGTTGCATTTGAGGTGCAACAACACCTCCTCCGGCTAATTTTTTGTTCATATCTGCCAATTCAGCATCACCTGCCTTTTGATTTTTTATATTCATATTCAATTGGTCACTTGGACTAGTAGCAGACACTTGAGGAGAAGTAGCCTGAAATTCAGTAACTCTCCTTCCACCGCGTCTAACAAAATCTCTAATTTTTAAACGAATATTATTTTTCATTATATATATAGCAAATAAAAATATATAAATAGATAAAATAATAAGATAACATATATGAGTAAAATTAAAATAGATGATGAAACACGTCTAAAATTTAACGAACTTTTAAAGGAAAGTGATTCGTCAGATAATACTAAAAAAATTAGAAAACTTAAACATAGTTCTAAAATTAAGGAACAAGTATCAATTATGTTGGATATAAAAAAAAGATATACGCGTTTGGATAAAAAAACTGTAGATACAATGATAGATACACAATGTAATTGGTTATTTACGCATTATTTTAATTTATTCAATAAGCTAAAGAAGAACGAATTAGATATTAATATAATGGGTCAATTTATCATGGCGCTTAAAGATGTAGAAGACGGGGTAATGGATCAACACGAAGCTTCTGTAAAGGTCGGTCAAATATTAAAAAAATTATATATTGATAGTGCTTTAAAAAAGGATAAAAAGGAAGAAGAAAAGAGATCTAGACAGAGAAAGAAAAAATCCAATCGAAAAAGTAAACTAACGTGGGCTCAATATAAAAAACTTAATTTAGATGTATAAAATTGATTTAATAAGATACTATTTTATTAAATTTATAATAATGAAGCTCTTAATTTGTGAATCTCCCGCAAAAACCAAAAAAATAGCAAGCTATGCTGGACCTGGATATAAATGTGTAGCTAGTTTTGGACATATTCGTCAAATAGAAAATGGTTTGAAAAGTATAGATTATAATAATAATTTTCAGGTTAAATTTTGTGCTATACCAAGTAAAAATAAGTATATTTCGCAATTACGTAGAAGTATTAAAGATGCGGATGAAGTTATACTTGCTACAGATGATGATAGGGAAGGAGAGGCAATTGCTTGGCATATTTGTAAAATGTTTAATTTAGATTTGAATACAACAAAACGGATCATTTTCCACGAAATTACAAAACCTGCTATTAAAAATGCTATTCAAAATCCTACAATCGTTAATATGAACACCGTTAACGCACAATTAGCGAGACAAGTATTGGACCTTTTGGTAGGATATACTATTAGTCCTATATTGTGGAAACATATCACTAGGAAGAGTGAAACAAGTTTAAGTGCTGGTAGATGTCAAACACCCGCTTTAAGATTGGTATACGAACAACAACAGGAAATTAATAAATCACCTGGCCGAAAGGTGTATAATACAGAAGGTAAATTTTTGGGAGAAAGTTATACGTTAAATCATAATCATACTAATGAAGAAGAAATGGGAGATTTCTTAGAATCTAGTGCTGAGTTTGAACATAAATATAATGTAAGCAAACCAAAAAATTCAACAAAAATGTCTCCAAAACCTTTTACTACTTCTACTTTACAACAAAAAGCAAGTAATGAATTTGGATATAGTCCAAAAATTACAATGAGACTTGCTCAAACACTTTATGAAGGTGGTCATATTACGTATATGCGAACAGATAGCGTGAAATATTGTAAGGAATTTACAGATAATGCTAGTAAATTCATCACTAATAAATATGGGGAAGATTATGTTAGTCCATTTATTAATGGTATTACTATTGGACAAGAAGTTGAAGAAAAGAAAACGAAGAAGAAGAAAAAGAAATCTAAAAAGAAAAATGAAAATAACGCACAAGAAGCGCACGAATCTATAAGACCTACAAAAATAGATGTTGAAAAGATGGTGGAAAAAGGTAAAATTACTGCTAAGGAGGCAAAATTATATTATTTAATTTGGAGAAATACCGTTGAAAGTTGTATGGCTCCTGCTAAGTATTTATCTATTACAGCAAAAATTACTTCTCCCGATAATCATTTATATAAACATAGTGAAGAGCAAGTTGTATTTCCTGGTTGGAAAGCAGTTGCTGGATATGAAGAAACAAATAATATTTATGATAAACTCTTAAAAATAAAGAAAGACTTAATAGTTGATTATGAAGAAATTAATAGCAAGGTTACTTTAAAGGATTTGAAGAAAAATTATACAGAAGCGCGCTTGGTTCAAATGTTAGAGAAGAAAGGAATAGGAAGACCCTCGACATTTTCAAGTTTAATATCAAAAATTCAAGATAGAAATTATGTTAAAAAACAAAACGTGGAAGGTAAAAAAATCAAATGTGTAGATTTTCAACTAATAGGAGATGAATTAGAGGAAAGTGAAAGTCAAAGAGTATTTGGTAATGAAAAGAATAAATTAGTTATTACTCCTATTGGCGTAATTGTATATGAATTTTTAGAAAAGCATTTTGATGAACTATTTAATTATGATTATACAAAAAATATGGAAGATGATTTGGATAAAATATCAAAAGGTGATAAAATATGGCACGATTTATGTGATGAATGTAATAAACAGATAGAGACACTATCTAAGGATTTAAAAGGTCAAGATAAATTAACTATAAAAATAGATGAAAAACATACTTATATGATAGGTAAGTATGGTCCTGTAATAGCATATAAAGAAAACGAAAAACTGAAATTTAAATCAGTTAAAAAAGATATTGATATTGAGAAATTAAAACGAGGAGAATATAAATTAAAAGATATTATCCAGGTTGCCTATAAAAAAAATATTTTGGGAAAATATAAAAATCAGGAAGTTGTATTAAAGAACGGTAAATTTGGATTATATGTGACTATTGATGGAAAAAATATATCAATAAAGTTGGAAAAAACGGAAGATGAAATAGTATTAGACGATGTGATTCCTTTTATTAAAAATGGTAAACAAAGTGGAAGTTCTATTATAAAACAATTAAATGAAAACATATCTATTAGAAATGGGAAGTATGGACCTTATGTGTTTTACAAAACAGATAAGATGAAAAAGCCAAGATTTATTAATATGAAGGGAAAATCAATCGAAGATATAACAGTTTCTTGGGTTAATGGACAACTTTAATATAAATGCGGAATTCTTATTATCTTATTACGTGCTTGTTCTTCGCGCAATATATTAAACTCTAATACAAAACTAAATGGTAAATTTTTGAAATCTACCAATCGTCCGTCGTGATATCTAAATTTAAATTCTAATCTATTAATATTTTTTATTGGTGGATCCGTCATAAAAACATTTGTATTCATAGTCATTCTATTTCCTAATTCTGATCCAAAGGGTGTTTGAGTTAAGGGTATTATGGCGAATGCTGCGGCACTTTTATGACCATAATCACAATTATACATAGTATTTGTTCTTTCAGAAAATGGATAAATTTCGTGTATAGTATTATATTTTTCAACTTCCATATAAATACAATCTTCTCCCATTAAATTAACATTATTTGGAGAACTTAAAATACTAACTGTACTATTTTTCATTCCTGCAGACTCTGTATAAGGTATTTGAACTCCCTGATTGATAGGATTCTGTTGCTTATAAAATATAATTTCTTTACCACCAGTAGGTTCAATCCAGTTATTACCCTGATTATTATATAAAATAAGACCATTTAAATTAGACATATACGCATTTAATATAGGCTCATGGTTTAAATCCAGAGGCTGACTATCCGGAGCTGAATCGTCGTTTAGAAAAATATCGGAATTGATATCAATATTAAATGAATAATACATTTCTTTATTAAATCCCATATAATATGGAAGACCCCATTTAGTATATTGTGAAAACATAAACTTGTTAGGGCTACATTTTTCAAAATTATATTTAAGTTCGCAATTTGCTAATAATTCGAATGAACCTTCACTAGCCCCAATTAACATATTATTGGTTAAATTATTATATTTAACAACTATTGGTTTGAATACTTTAATTGCTCCGTTATTATAATAGGGAGATTGTTGAACATAATAAGGTCCACTAGGCGAAGCAGGATTTCCTTGGTTGTCGGCTGGTTGTCGCATACGACCAAAAGTATTAACGTCTGTATTTCCTAGTAACGTAAGTCCAACTATTTGGTGACCTATAGTATTAGCATAAGACATAATTTGTTCGTTTATTTTATTTTGTATTGTAGAAGCTAAATTATTGGGACTATATGCTCCTTCAGGTAATGTAATAATTTTATCTTGAAGAGAAAAAACAATTTTAAATTTACCTGACCAATCATCCTCTGGAACAGGTCCAGTCTTTTTCCAACAATCTGGAGTATCATTCTGATCTTTAAATGGCAATTCTTCTTTAATCGAAACCCATTCTAGAGTAGTATCGGTTTCATATAAAATATCAATATCATTGGGCAATCCCATTGTCGCGAAATTAATATTTGATATATTTGCTGAAGTATAAATCATACCTCTTTCTCCATTGGTCCAATCATTGGTTAAAGAAGTACTTGGTATATATGAAGTAGTTGGTTCTGTTTGTAGCCCCGTATCAGGACTAACATATGGTGTAATTATTCCAGGGAAAAGATTTTCTAAAACGTTTTGAAATACTCCTAATTTAAAATCCGCACCTCCGGTTGCTCCTGAACCTGCCGCTTGAGGATCATCAGGAGATAATGTTGGTTCTCCTAAAGGGACATTGGAAGCATCAAATACGTATTCTCTGGTATAATTATATGATAATTTTGTGTTTTGATACGATGTAGAAATATTATAACAATTATTTGGAAACGCATAACTAACCAATCGCATTGATTCAACATTGTTCATTGATTCACCTATAGCTAATGAAAAATGATTACTATTAGGAAACTGTGTAAAATCTCTATCTTCAGAATGAACTGTTAGAAGTTTTTTTTCTATCACATATGTTTGTTCTCTTTGGATTAAAGCGTGATTTGTATGTGTATTAAAAGAGTTATTCATCTTACTATAAAAAAATACTATATTTTTTTTAAATTTACGTAATATATAAATGTCTGGATTCAAATCATGGAATGATGATGATGATAATCAACTCAACATAAATAATAACAGTATTACGATTAATAATAATTCTAATTTACAACAATGGGGTGAAACTCCTGCTATGTTATTTACAGATAAAGATGTTTCAACGTCTTCAAGCATGCAATCAGATTTAGGATTTTTCGTAACAAGTGATGTAAATCTAAAAAACAATATTAAGGATTTATCTAATAATAAAAAAGAACATTTAGATAAATTGAGAAATTTAATTCCTAAATCATATAATTTCAAAAATCAGGAAACTACTTCTTTTGGATTAATAGCTCAAGAAGTAGAAAAAATTTATCCTGAATTAGTTGGTACACAAAAAGACGGAACAAAATGTATAAATTATACTGAACTTATTCCGTTACTACTTTTACAAACTAATAACATGGAGAGAAAAATAGAAGAATTAAAAAATAATAACTAAATATATACAATACGATGGTTAGAAAAAGAAAAATTGGAAAAAATAGTAAATTAAAATACAAGATGAAAGGTGGTAAAGAAGTAAAAGCTCCTCAATATATACCTATGGCCGGTGCTGAAACACTAGAAGACTTTGAGAAATTTCATAAAGACAATAGACCTAATTTTATACCACCAAAAGAAAAACTCGGTAATAAATTATCACGTAAGGCGAGAGCTGCTGGAGCAGCTGTTTATAATTATGGCGATTATAAGATGTCCTTTTTTTTATATGTTATAGCAGCAATAGGTATAGTTGGAATAGGATGGCTACTTGTTTCAAGGAGTCTGATAAGACATAAAAATAGCGAAGCCTTAAGTTATACATTAATTTCTTTAGCAGTATTTTTGTCGTTCTTTCTTGTTTTAGTATCCGCATTAGGGCAATTTAAATTAGAAGAAGGTATAATTAACCTTATTAAATATATATTTAAGATCGTTATATACTGTTTAACAAATAGTTTGCCTGCAATATTAATATTTATTCAAACGGCAACTCTTGTATGGTTATTTTCAAAGCATGCGGATTATTTATTTTCTACTACTAATCTTCCTGAATTATTTAATACATTTAATATGATGGCTATGATAATGGTAGCGGGACAAGCGTATGTATGGAAAGAACAATTAGAAACTGTATTAATATATGCTGGTAATAAATATGAAAAAGCTCCAAAGAGACATACATTAGTTGCTGGATTTATTTTAGCAGCTATATTGTCTGGAGTGGCTATATCTCAAATGTATGTAATACTAGAATATCTTAAAACAGATTGTTGATTATAAAAAATCGAAATGTTAATCCAAAACTATTATTTTCATTAGATGACCAAATACCTGATATTTTTAATAAAAATTTCATTTCAGCATGTTCTTTATAAACTATATTTTCACTTTGTGGATATAGTTTTATAAACCCATTTTCTAATTGTTCGTAAATACGTTTAGACATGTCCTTGTTTCTATTGTTCTTAAATTTATTTAAGATTAACCGTTCAATTGATTTTATATGTGTAATAGTAGTTTTGTTATCTATATTGTTTTCAAATACGCATTTTATTTTATTAAAATATCGATCAATTCTTACTTTTTGTAAATTAAAATGAATAAATATACCATTTGTGGAGCAGTGTTCATTGCTCCACAATAATCTGTAAAAATCACTTTCACTCATAACATTATTTTTTGTTTTATCTGATATAATAATATTATGTGGATCAAACTCATGTGTTTTTATTGCTAAGTTCATAATATATATAATGTATTTGTATATTTAAATCATAATTGCAGAAGTATTATGGTATGTTTTCTTGGAATAAAAAATATAAAAACGATATTGTTTCCATCGGTAAGTCTTTATTGCTCTTACTTTCAATTGTTTCTAATACTTCTATAGCGTGTTTCAGTGTTAACTCAAAATGTTTTTGTTTTTCTTTAATGTGTCCTTTCCATAATTTACAAATATTAGGATATTTTGCTTTTTTCGCTTCTATTAATTCCTTGAATTTTTTATAATTATCGTCCATTAAGATAAAATATATAGAAATTTTTAAGTATTAAATATAGTTCAATAATTTATATAAATGAAATATCAATCAAGCAAATTTGAAGATTATATTCAAAAATGTAACAAATATAATATGCATAAAGAAGTTTTACCTCTATTGGATACCATCAATCCCGATATTAAAAATACAAACAATTTAATTTTATATGGACCGTCCGGAACGGGGAAATATACACAATCTTTGAACTATATAAAAAAATTTAGCCCTACTTCTTTAAGATTTGAACGTAAAATGAACTTTAATTTTGATAATAAAACTGATTTCATTTTTAAAATTAGCGATATTCATTTTGAAATAGATATGTCGTTATTGGGTTGTAAAGCTAAATTAGTATTTAATGATTTATATTATCATATATTAGATGTTTTATCAAGTAGACCAAATGGTTCAGGAATAATATTGTGTAAAAATTTTCAAAATATTCACAGTGAGTTATTAGATATATTTTATAGTTACATGCAAACACTTAAGCACAAAAATTTAAATCTTGTATATATTATTTTAACCGAAAGTGTAAGTTTTATCCCAAATAATATTTTAAATAGATGTATGGTTGTTCCTATTAAAAGGCCAACAAAAAGTGAATATATTAAGATTACTAATAAATCACAATTTAATAATCAGGAATTATCATCCATTAAAAATATAAAAGATTTAAGATCAAAAATTTATAATTTAAATAACTTGGATAAAAAAATAGTAAATTCAATAGTAGATTATATTGTATATTTTCAAAATATAAATTTTTTAGAATTGCGTGATAAATTATATGAAATATTTATATATAATCTTGACGTCCATCATTTTACATTTAACGTGGTTAGAAAACTTATTAAAGATGGTTATTTACAAGATCATCATATTGATAATGTATTTACAAAATTATATAATTTTTTAAAACTATACAACAATAATTATAGACCTATTTACCATTTAGAGAGATTTATCTTTTATTTATGTATAGAAATTCATGGATTACATGAAAGCGTGTAGTGTGTTAAATTTGAGTGAAAAACACTTATATGATACAAGGAAAAGGGCATATTATAAAATGGCTTTAAAATACCACCCAGACAAATATAAGGAAGATAATGGAGAGAAATTTAAGGAGGTAAAAAATGCCTTTGATTACTTGAATAATAATGAAAAAAAAAAATCTGAAAGTTTTGATGAAAATATTAAATATACAGAATTAATCAGGATAGTTGTAAAATATTTCTCTCCAAATCAAAATTGGGATAATTTATTTTTAGATACTTCAATTACTGGAATCTTTAAAGATTGTTCTAGACTATCTATTGAAATTTTTAGAAAACTATCTAAGGAACGTGCTATTCAGGTATATGATTTCTTATATAATTGTTCATTAGTTGATAAGGAACTATTGCAAAGATATAAAACAATATTGCAAAAAAAATGTGAAACAGATAACATTATATTACTTAATCCTGACCTTGATGATCTTTTTAATGATAATATCTATAAATTAACATTTGAGGAAAAAGAATATTATATTCCATTGTGGCACCACGAACTACATTTTTCTCTCCATGATAAAGATTTAATAATAAAATGTGACCCAGAAATACCAAAAAATTGTTGGATTGATGATAGAAATAATATATATTTCTTGTCTAAGATAAATATTAATGACTTGTTTGAACAAGGTTATTGTGATATTACAATATGTAAAAATAAAACAATAAAAATTATGAGCCATGAATTAAAAATAACCAAAGAAAAACAGGTTATTATTAAACGAAATGAAGGAATATTAAAAATTAATGATACGCATACTTATGATACAACAATACGAGGTGATATTTATTTGGAATGTATTTTAGAAAATAATAAGACTACTTAATTATTCCCTTGGTTTTCAAAAACTTTATCATTGTATTTCTTGTGAACCAACTAATTTCATCCTTCGATAGTGTTAAATATATGCTATTTCTATATAGTCTTTTCCATTTTCTACGAAAATTACCTGACTGTTCTAATATCATATGACTATCGTCTCTTAGTCTCCATAAATTTTCTAATGTACTATAATTTTCGTAATTACCACAAACACAATCAGTAGGTATTGGTATGCTAAAATTAATAGGATCATTATTAAAATTTTTCATTATGTCCTTGCAAAATTTCTTATGTGCCTTGTTTAGTATATTATACATTTTTCTTTGTTGATTGGATAAACATTGTCCTCCACAAGAATTCATAGAGCGCTTTAATCTTGGAGGATGACTATAATTATACATTACCCTACTATTCATATAATATGTATCATTCAACATTTTCATTTTTTTATTGGTTAATGGTATAAAACAATAATATCCTGACCTTTTTCTCCAAAACCTTTGAAGTTTTATTACATTTTTTGTATAATAAGTATTTGAAGGCTTAATAAACAAATTAATAACTAAATTAATAACTAATAGTTTTTGATCGTCTGTAAGTAGTGAGTTCATTATAATATATTCGATATTATAATAATTACCATAAAAAAATTTATTCAATTTTCTAATTATTCATATTCATATTCATATTTAAATTTCAAAATTATTCCATACAGCAACACCTATATCATCGTGGTTCCACGTTGGAATTATAACATTATCTTGTTTTTGAGAAGGATCGGGTGGTAAATGTGTCCAAGGTTTTCCCCAACGTTTTCTTGCGATACTACATAACTCACTTGCCCCATTATCTATCAAAGCATTAATGGTTTTTTCGTCTTCTTCACACATTACCGGCCAAAATCCATCAGTTGCGGCAATAATTTTGTATAAATCATTAGACTTACGTGGAACCGTTTCTGTTTGAAATCCTAGTGGTCGATTAAATACACCACCATGACCCAAGGAACGGGTCATGTTTAATGATTCAATTCCAGAAGCATCTTTAGATCTAATTGTAAATGTATATGATTTAATATTTTCAATAGTTGTGGGTTTGGTAGCTTGAATATCCCACGAAAATTTCTTTTCAAATTGTGAAATTCCACCAATTGTTTTCGGAAGATAATATTCTTCTAACATTCTAATATCTTCTTTATTGCGAGCATCGTGATCTTTTGTTTTCCATACAATCTGTGATTTTGAAGGATCTGATGTTGTTCCATAGCTAATAATTTTTGCCGATGAATCACCAATCCAAGAAATCTCAAAATAATCTTGGTATATCTTTACACACGTAAATGTTGTTCCAATTCGGGTTGTTTTCCCTATACCTTCGATGTTTTCACACTCATTAGATAATATTGTTTTCCATTCTGGATTTTGTAGATACTCTCCCCAATTAATATTTGAGAACATTTTAATAAACAAGTCTTTTTTACCATTACACTTACCGTGAGAATCGGCTACAATAATATAATCAAACAAATCTTCTACTGTTCCACCAGTAGCCCAATCTTGCTTGCTCATATTTTGAGAAACAGTATATGAAATTTTTTCTATTTTAGATTGATATGAAGATCCAGTATCTTCAGGGGATTTTTCTTCGTCACACATTGGTTTTTTGATAGTAAGTGAAGCCATATTATATTAGTTGTTATTGTTATATACTATTCTAAGTTAGTAGAAAAAAATTTCAATTTTCTATTAGTATTACAGTATATATCTTGACTTTAAGTATTTGAATATTATAAAATAATAAAAAAATTTTATAATATCTGTGCTGGTTCCTTTTTGTTATTATATTATTCATATTATTGCTGTATGAAACCAATTATATTATTCATTATTATTCATTTTTTATTTAAGCTTTACTCACTTTCTTCTTGCGACGAACTACTTTCTTCTTTTTAGGCTTCTCCTCTACAACTGGCTCTGGCTCTACAACAGCTGCTTCTTGCTCAACCTCCTCTTCATCCTCATCTTCACTATCCTGTGCTGCTGTATAACTAGTAGTCTCATTCTCTACTTTCTCAGCATATGCTTTCTCCGAATCATCAATAGCCTTAAGAACCATACTCTCAGTATCTCGAGTGCTTACATAATTAACACCTGATCCTACCATATTGTGAGAACGGCGAACGTTAAGTTGAATAACTCTGGTGCTTACTCCAAAACTACCACTTACGAAATACATTGATCCAACTTGAAGAACTCCCTTTACAAATGGTCGGTCGGTCTTTTTAATAAGGTCTAGTGGAGTTTTTGCGTCTTCTCCTTCTCCCTGTGGAAATGGAAGAGTAGATCCATCCTCTGCTTTCTTACGACTTACTAGATACTCAGGCTTACCATTCATATCATAAATCTCACATTTATATGGAACATCATCTCCTTCGCGATACTGGAACTTGACCTTATGAGAAGGACCATATTTATCATTTTGTTTTACAAAAGCATTCATTAGCTCTTCTAAAATCTCAGCACTCTTAACCTTTCCAAATAGCTGTTCGCTATGCTCTTGTGCGTATTCCTTAATTGCTCGCTCAATACTCATAAGACAATCGTAAAATGCTCGAGTAGCATCACTCCAACGACTATCATCTGCCCCGAAGGCTAGGTTCATAGAAACATTTGTAACGTTATCATCCCAACAAGTTGCTCCCCAAGTTTTAGTAAGAGGAAAATCGAGGTAAAGTGGTTTTCCATTATAAGTAATATTTACTGATTTGCTTCCTTTATCAGTTTTCCTGAATTGGAAACTGAGTTTCTCAACATCGAAATCTTCGACGCGAGTAACATTAGAGGTAAGCTCTTTACGGGTGGTTTCTGCTACGGTAATACTGGACATTCTGGTTATAGTTTAATATATATTAATTATTTTTAAATCAATTTTCAGATATTTCTAAAAGTATTTGAATATATTACATCCTTGGAAATGTGATATATTTACAAAATATACATTTTTTTCTACTATTTTTTATATTATTCTTCAATTTTCCACTAATTTTCTTCAGGATTTAACTCCCTAATAGTCATTTTTGGAGAATTATCATTTTTTTTATTACCATAAACTACTGAAGACATCTTTTGCACTTGACTTCTGGCTACCTCTGGTAGAGGAGGGGGTGGATTGCCTGGTGGTAATGACGGTAAATTAGGATAATTAACTTTATTATCCGTTAATTCATTAGTAAATTTATTTTTATACCATTCTTGTTGATCAGGTGACATGTCTAAATTCATGCTATCTATTTTTTTTTGTCTTGGACTTTTTGGAAATCTATTCATTATACGTTTTAAACTTGGATTATTCATTCCACCAGGAATACGAGATGCTTGTTCTTCCATATGGTTCCTTATTAGTTTATTATCTCTTCTTTTTGTTTCATTATGTCTTGTACCACCTACATTCCTAGTTTTTTCCAAGTTTTTATTAATATGGACATTAGGTATTTTATCTTTTTGATTTTTGGAAACCGGTTTTAATTGAGGCTTAAGTGCTTTCTTGTTCCTGTATCTTTCTAATTCTTTTAATTTTGCTCTGGTTTTTAATGTAGTCGTCATAACTGTCCAAGAATTTCTGTTTTTCTTTTCATTTTTCTCTCCATTTTCTAAATCTACAACTTTTTCTATTTGAGCTTCTGGTAATGTTTTACTACATTTTTTTCTATTACACAAGTCCTTTTTATAACAAATGTATACTCCGCCTGATAATATACAAGACCCAACAATACTTGATAATATAATTATAGCAGGTAATAATGGGTTCATTTCTTCCCTTGTTTGGTTATCAAATTTATTAGTTGTTTCATTTAACACTTGATTAGGATATGTGTTATTATATATATTATGTGATGGACTTGTTGTATCTGGTTTTGTTGTAGTTGTAACGGGTTTCATTGTTGTTGTAACAGGAGTAGGTGTTGTAACAGGTGTCGGAGTTGTTATAACAGGTGTTGTTGTTTCTATAGATGGACTAGGTGAAAACAAAGGTATTGAATTATTAGATAAAAAACTAGTTGTATTATTTGTACTATTTTGGTTAATAAAAGTTTTATTAATCTGTGAAAAAAAGTTTGAAGTTGTTGAGTTGGAGAGAAATTTTGTAGAATTTGTAGAATTTGTATAATTTGAAATGTTTTTAATCACATTTTTTATACTGTCTATAGAATTTGAATTATCAGGCAAAGCAAGTATAGAACCATCTGGGGCTTCCATACACATATACAAACCAGTAGAGTACATTGGAATATTATTAACACTATTACTCATACCCCATACTCTCCTACAATTGCGAAAGCTTGTTTCACCTGATATAATAATCCCATTAAATAAAAAAACTACCCACCATATTATTATTTTTGGATATACCATTACTATTATGCTAAGAAATATCTTAAAGTAATTTTAATAACTTATTTATTAATGATTTTGTAAATAATCTAAAAAAAATATAACAAGTATAATTAAATGTCTTCATTAACAAAAACGAATAAAAAGATCACAGAAGAAAATAAAAAAAATTATAAAACAGGTCATCAAATACATTCACCGAAATATTACATAAATAATTATATTTATGAACCAATAAAACATAACTTAAAAAAAAAACGAAAAAAAATACCAAGTGATGATTTTGAAATACCTGATATAGAAGAATATAATTTTTTATTAAACAAAGGTTACAATGTAAAACAATTAAAGCATATATGTAAGTTTTATAAACAAAAAAAAGGTGGTAATAAGGACGAACTTATTTTCCGATTATTCAACTATTTAAAATATTCGTTTTATGCTAGAAAAATACAAAGAATTTTTCGAGGTTACTTACGCAGGTCATTCAATAATTTAAAAGGTCCTGCATTATACAATAGAGATTTATGTACAAATCCTACTGATTTTTTTACTTTAGAAGAATTAAAAAGTATAGATAATTCGCAGTTTTATAGTTTTAAAGACAAGGATAATTTCATTTATGGTTTTGATATATGTTCATTATACAATATGATAGTTATTGAAAAAATAAAAGACAACCCATATAATAGAAATAAATTGCCTGTAAGTAAAATTATGAATGATTTAAAATCACTTGTAAAACGAGGGAAAATATATAAAGAGTCTCCAAATATTACATTGGAAAATAACATTGACGAACTATCTCCAAAAAAACAAATAGAATTAAAAACACTTGAATTATTCCAACATATGGATAATAGAGGATTTATTACTAATCCCGGATGGTTTTTACATTTAAATAGAATATATGTTAAAAGATTTTTAAGAGAACTAGCAGACGTATGGGAGTATAGAGCACAAATAGATGGACAAACAAAGAGAAAGATTAATCCACAACACGGGAATCCTTTTTTTGGGTTTAATATTAATGTATTATTACACAAACCATATGAAGTCCTTCAAAAAAGAGTTTTGGATCTTATAGAAGTATTTATTACAAAAGGCTGTGATAACGATGCTAAATATTTAGGAGTATGTTATGTACTAGGAGCACTTACAACTGTAAGTCATGACGCCGCTATCGCCTTACCATGGTTGTATAGTGCTTTTGGACAACCAGTTCAACAATAAAAGTATTTTATTACCTTATGTGCGGTCAAAAAATTTTGAAATAAATATTATTTTCTCTAAAGGACTTAAAAAGAGCTCGCTTTAGTAAATCATAAGATGCCAAAGAAAACATCGACGAAAACCAAAGCCTCAAAGACCACCAAAGCAAAGACTACCAAGTCTGTTGTTCAGGAAACAGCACCAGTTGCCCCTTCCACTAAAAATCAGGTTGCTACAGCACCCGCAGATGCCCCACCTACCGTTGCGGATCAGTTCACTGCTCTTCTAGCACAACTATCCGTTCTCCGTTCTCAAGTAACTAGCATTACTAGCCAAGTCCGCACCCTTTCTAAAAATCATGAGCGTGAGATTAAAGCTGCTTCTAAAATGGCCCGCAAGAAACGTAAATCTGGAAACCGTCAGCCAAGTGGTTTTGTTAAGCCAGCTGTAATCAGTGATGAGCTTGCCGGATTCCTCGGAAAGACCAAGGGAACTGAGATGGCTCGCACTGAGGTAACTCGTGAGATTAACTCTTATATTCGTGCTAACAAACTTCAGGATCCTAAAAATGGTCGTCGCATTCTAGCAGATGGAAAGCTTCGTAAGCTTCTTAAACTTAAGAAGTCGGATGAGCTTACCTATTTTAACCTTCAGCGATACATGAGCCCACACTTCCCCAAGAGTGGTGCCGCCGCTAAAGCCGCTGCTGCTGCTAAAGCCGCCTCTACCGCATCGGCTTAATTTTCATTTCCTCTAATTTTTAACCAAATCAACCAAGTAATTAAATCATAAGATTTTAAAAAATTTTATGATTATACTATTATTCAAATACTTATTTACGCCTTATTCTTCTCTTACGTGATTTTCTACGTGATTTTCTACGTGATTTTCTACGTGTTTTTCTACGTGTTTTTTTGTGTTTTTTTAGTGTCTTCCTGCCCGCATTCTGCGGAACAAACACGGCTGCATTTGCATTAAACAGAGGCGGTACCCACTCTTCTGCATTAGCATTCATCTCCGGGTGTTTTTCTTCTTGGTGCGGCAAGCTTGAGGGAGAGCTTCTTAGTCGTTGGACCCGGGGCTCAACAAGTTTTGACGATTCTTGTGACTCAGCTCTAATTGCCTCTGGTGCATTGAATTTTCGTTTTGCAACATTTGTTGCCGCTTCTTTTTTTGCTAATTCCCCCATTTCCTTTTGTATAATTCCCGATGTTAATATTTTATTACCCAATGCCTCTTCCTCGGCATTGGTAAGGGGCTTTTCCCAATCCACAATAGGCAAAGGCGTATCTGTGTGATTACGCCAAACAGGACTTTGAAAAAAAACTTTCGTCTCTTCATCACTAAGATCACCGAGGTGACCAGTCACTATATCCATAAACGTCCCGCTACCATTATTAGATTTCAAGGCTTTCATCACCTTGTTAAGAGCATTATTGTACTTCTCTTCATTGTCACGTCTTATATTTAAAGCGGTTCCGTCTACAACGTGGATTGGATAATCGGTTGTCTTTGGGTAATTACAAGCTTCAAATGAAGCTCTTCCTCCATTCTGTGTATAAAGGTTAGTATTTGTTATTCTTCCTCCCCCTCTTCCTCGACCCCTTCCTCTGCCTCTCCCTCTTCCCCTACCTCTGCCTCTTCCCCTACCTCTGCCTCTTCCCCTCCCTCTGCCTCTGCCTCTTCCTCCATTCTGTGTATAAAGGTTAGTATTTGTTATTCTTCCTCCCCCTCTTCCCCTGCCTCTTCCTCTGCCTCTGCCTCTTCCTCTTCCTCTACCTCTTCCTCTGCCTGCTGCTGCTGCTCTTTCAACATTCACCTGATGGACTGATTTAGGCACCGAGTTCATTCTTTGTAAAAATCCAGGAACTAACTGGATAATTTCAATATAATCTCCTTGAAGTACGAGTTTGTCATCCGCATTCACCTCCTTTCTTTCAAATGCATCCATTTCTTCATACGTAGGGAGAGGCTCATCGTGTTTATAATAGTTAAATAATGTATATATTCCCATAGGAGTGTTCTCGAGTTTTTCTAAAACATTTGGGTGTGTGTTTGGGAAACACTCGGACCCTCTTCTTCGCATACCTCTCACATCTCGCATCTCTTCGTCTGAAGTTTTGTCAATTGGAGGAATTTCAGTGAATATTACAAATTTTCTGATATTTCTATTATTTATTCTTAACGGGTTCCCTGTTAGTACTTCTAACCTTTTATTGTATATCTCTCTTAACTTATCTAAAGTTACAATTTGATCATGAAAAACATTTGGGTGTGTTATAAAATGTGGGTCTATTAAACCGGTATATGGTTTGTGAGCGACTCCACTATTTTTATCCATATTAGTAACATCATCTAAAAAATAAGGATATGTTTGTTTTGCACCTTGTTTGAAACCCTTAAATGCTAGGGAAATATACTTAAATAAACTTTCATTATCATAACATTTTAATCCACCAGGTTGTTCTTCTTTCTTGACAAAATCAAACCCAATCAAATTAGAATCCATATGTTTATATGCGTGTGTTCGTACTATTAAATGGACCTTCTTAAAGACATTCAGGTCAGCTTGATTTTTATACAAACGCAACTGTCTAAACAACGCACTATCTTTTCCAGGTTTTATATACCTTTTCTGTTGCGCCCGCGCCCAACCAAAACAACCCTGATCACTCTGAAATTTAATTGAATTTTCCTGTGATTGATTTTTGTGCTCGCGTTCATATTTACAACAAAACCCGCCTTTTTTATTTTTTCTAGTTATATTTTTTTTTGATATATATTTCTTTTTAGTTTTCATTTATATATTACAAATATAAATTAAAGAATATTACAAATATAAATTAAAGAATATTAAATATAGCTTTTATTCCTTTATGATCTGTCGCATCACTTGAACCAAATGTATATGCCGAATCTACTTTTATATTTTCACCCTTAAACCAAATATAATCTATACATTTTTCTGGATTATTAGATGGAAATGTATTTAATTCTTCATTACACGTCTCATAACAACTACTTTTATACCCCACTTTTTTCAAATATTTATAAAAATCATTATCTTGTGTTTCATTAAAATCTCCAGCAATAATCACATTATCCTTTTCTTCACAAAATTTTACGATTTCTTTTATTTCATTGTAACGTTCACCCTTATCTGATTTATTCTCACCCGGAGGTAAATGTACATTTACAAATCTTATTGGTTTTTCATTATATATAAAATCTATATATTGAATAGAACGTTTGCCTATATATTTTGATTTTACTATTCCCTTTACTTTTTTATTTAATATAGTTAGCATTCCAACAAAAGCCCAAACACAGAAAAATATTATAGGACATAACACCTGAATAATTATAAATATATACGGATGGCTAAAATATATATCTTTTATAATTTCACCATATGAACTAAATACCCAACCACATAGCCATAATAATTTATTCATTAAATACTCAAATGCACAATAAATATATTTTTTATATTTTGGAAATGTTTTAATTATACCATTATAAAGTATGTTTCTCTCCAATAACCCATTATGAAAATATTTTAGATCTGTATTTTTTAGAAATGTATGTATATCCGTTAAAGCATCGCTAAACGGTAATGTAGCTTCCTGTAAAGCCATTATATCTGTATTTTCTATTTCTACTTGAAGCGTCTTATTTATATTATCTACTCTTTTCAACCAATTATCGTGTATAAAATTTATGTTCCAAGTTAAAACACTTAACTTCATTACAATACAACTGTAAAAAAAATATTTTATATTTACACACTCAAATAAATATAAATCGCTCTTTTTCCAACAAAGCAAATAAATCATTTTTATTAATATATTCTTCACTTTTAATTGCGAAATAAGGATAATTTTTCAATTCTTTGTCTATATCCTGATATATATTTAAAATATTTACAGTTTTACCGTAATCTTCATCACTTAAATTATTATGTATCTTTAACCATTCACCAAATTCCATAAATTTACTCTTTTTATAACAATTTAAATAATAAAATACATTTTTATTACTCTTTAAATAATCTGTTCCAGACATAACACATAACAGTTGAAAATTATACAAGTTTATTCTCAACTTTTTCAAAATATCCTTCAAATTATATTGCATTATCGTATGATTAATTAAACTTATATATCTAAATACAACAGGACACCCGTAAGCAAATAAATCCATATCTTCAGTCAATACACCATATACTTTATTTTTTTTAACAAGCGCAGCACATAATTTATCAGCTTCTCCGAGTGCTTCTATATATTGAAACCCCATACTTTTAATTAAAGTCTTAATATTTACAATGTCCTCTTTTCGGATTCTTACAATAGATCTCCTCAAACTTTCTAATTTTTTCTCCTGATGTTTATTTGGTGTATCTCCATATTTTTTTTTCATTTCATCTATTTTTTTCCAAGTTTTCTCACGACTTTCCCTTCGTCTATTTATTTCATCTCTCTTTTCTTCAGGGGGTTTTCCATCAAATATAAATAATGGAATAATATTATACTGTTTAAATATCGAACACATCAAATAAAATTTTTCTAATAAACCTCCCATAGATTTAAATCGATACAAATATATACTTGTATCGATACATATTTTTTTATTATATAATTGTTGTAGATGAACTTTATTAACACAGTCCCCACATTCCGTTTTTAAAAGCTTACTTAATAGCTTTACACCCATTTTTGTTATACTATAATTTTAATTAATAATAATAAATCAATTTTATACCTTATCCTGACATATAGTCATTCTTGTAGTTAAATTTATCATATCTTTGTTAGGATTTTTATATTCTCCACGTATTTTACGGTATTTTATTTCCATATCTTGTATTATATTTGTTAATCCTTGTTTTTTATACGTATCTTCAAAATACTTCCCAAACCTGCGTAAATTTAATTGGTTCTTATCAAATCGAATTGATGATATATTATATTTTTCACACCAAAATAAAAATTTATCATAATCATACAATAAAACACTTTTAATTATATAGTAACATAAAACATTAGTATCTTCTTTATATAATACATTTTTTAATGATTTTGAACAAACTCTATCACTTACCAAATCTTTATAACGCAGCCCCATATAATCCAATATTTTTACTAATTGAAATAAAGAAAAAACCCTTTCGAATTGTATACAGAATTCACTATATAGACCAAATTGTTCATAATCACCCTTATCATCTAAAATATCATATGATATAAAACAACTATTTAATATAGTAGCCCAATATTCACTATATGCCTCACTTATTTCATAATCACTTTTAACATTTAACATATCTTTTATCTTATCTTTCAATAATAAATAACTTATTCCCGAAAAATCTAAACATAAACTATGCATTAATTCGTGAATTAAAACTTTTTTCCATTCTTCCTCACGAAACACTAAAACTTCTCCTTTTTCAATACAGGCAAAAGTTAAAGCACTATTAACGTTATTTTGACCTAATGTTTTGATTTGATTTTTTGGTAAAGTTTTTTTCAAGCCAGTTAAAAACAAATCTATTTTTATTTCTTTTACTTTTCTTGTAGTTGGAGTATAAAACAATAAAAATCTTAATATACATAATGCTTTTTTTATCCTATCATTTACCAATTTTAAATTATTAAATTCACTTTGTTTAAATAATGCATAGTTAATTTCTACATCCACAGAACATAAATTTGTCTTTGCCTGTAAACAACCTTTCATATTTTTACGAATATATTCCTTAGCACTATCTGGAATATATTTTCCCTCCATCAATTCAGGATAATTCTTTCCCTTAATTAATTTAGTTTTTATCATATCTTGGTTATCATAACGTTGTACTAATCTGTCCGCTATTTTTATATCCCACCAAATTTGTTTAAAAATTCTATCCATCGAATTTTGATCAGTTGATGTTATTTTTTTTGAAAACTTATCAAAATCATTCAAAAAATATTTCATTAATACTTCACTTGTTTTTGAAAACGACATAACAATTATATATATTATTACATATAATTGTTTTTAATGCTTTTTCCAACAAAATATTTGTTCCTTTTCCATCCGTTTAAAATCTTCTGGACCACCAACTCGACCAGCTATTGAATAAACATCCTTTTTATCTGCCTTTTTCCACTTTTTCTTTATTTTGGTGTACATAATATCAGGCATATTCAAGCAAATATGCTTTCCCTTCGGAAGATGTTTATATATTTCTTTCAATGTTGGTATCATAAATTCATCGTAGAATTTTTCAGAATCATCTATTTTTATTTTTGAACTACTATATGGCTGTTTCACTTTTTCTCCCTTCTTTTCGTAATTCTCCATATTTTCATATACTTCTAAATATTCATAAGGTGGGGATGTAAAGACAAAATCATACTTTAACTTTGAAATTTTTACAGTCTCTGCCTTTTTAAATATCATTTTCACCTTACTTTTTGAATATGGTTTTAACGTTTTTATTATCTTATCATATCCAGGTTTTAAAGCAACATTAGCATCTATTCCCGTATAATCAATATCCATAGCCATAGCAGCTATTAAACGTGCTCCCCAGCCTGCCGTGAAATCTAATACCTTTGTTGCTTTATTTTTTTTATAAGAACATGCTGCTGCTGCCGGCCTCATCGTATTTATAGAACCCCATTGTAATTCAATAGCACCGCGAATACTACTATCAATTGTACGTTTATATTTTTGATTATATAAACGTTTGGCGAATTTTATTACCTTTCCCCGTGCTACTTTATCTTTCCATCGCTCATAATGAGATTTATTTCTATATTTTGTCTGTTTACGCATTTTTTCAGTTCCATAATCTACTGCTCTATTACCAAATACTGATTTACTATTAAAGTCATCTTTCTTGACCATTTCACGCAATTTTTTGAAATCTTCTATAGCCTCCGTTTTAGTAATTATTCTATATGGATAACTTGTATCCGTAAATGTTCTATCCTTCTTTTTACGCGTATTGTTTTTCTTCTTCTTTTTCTTTGATTTTCGTTTCTTCTTTTTCTTGTTTTTTGTTTTCTTCTTACGACGTTTTCGTGTTTTCTTTTTATTAAAAAAAAATCCTCCAGAATTGGAACTAGCAACTTTTTGTATTATTTCGTGTATTCTATTCTTTTCACGAACGCTTAAATAGTTAGCAATATTCATAGCATAACTAATTGGTGTCGTTTGACCAGAATTAGCAGAACCATTAATAGAAAATAATAACCTTCCTGATTTTTCAGGAGATAAATCTAATTTCATAATTTCTGTTATTACACGTTTTTGCTTTGAGTTTAATATATACGCAGGAACCGGTTTTTCACTCAACATCAGATCTTTAACCAATAGTGGAACATTTTGTATATACCAATTTTTCATTATTTGTTCGTCATTCGCGTATTGATCTGCTTCTTTAAATATATCTTCTAATTCTTCTTTCTCATCTTCACTGCTATCTTCACTGCTATCTTCACTGCTATCTTCACTATCATCGTCAGAACTTTCCTCTACACCTTCACCATCTTGTGCATCATCAGCTAAAAATTCCTCGTAAACTGATCTAAGAAATTTCTCATCCACTTTTTGGGCAGGTGTTAAATCCATCTTTTCTGCATCCTTCAAAAATTCGTGTTTAAATAACTCATAATCCTCATCTATTTCTGTTATTTTTCTTTTTTTTTTATTACTCATAAATTTATATTATATACACATTATAAATTTATTTTGCCTTCTTTTTAATTCTATGTCTTATACGCATAGTATCATAAAATACAATTGGAGGAGGTCTATGTTCCTTCTTAGCACGACTAACAATATAATGTAATAATTTAGCATCCTTTGTTGCTAATAATACATTGCGTTCTATTTCGTTTTCTTTATTTTCATATTTGGCTTGTTGGCCCTTTTCCATTACTTCTTCTCTATTTTTACCATCAAAGAAGTCTTCATCCATTACAACATCCTTAGGTCTTCTAAAAACAATCTTTGATTTCTTTGTCTCTGGATCCTTTTTTCTAACTATACCTGTTTTACCACCCGCACCTAAAGCCATTTTAGGATCCCTACATATCAAAGAATCACTATCCATACTAAATAAATTATAAAAATCAGGATTATTCTTCTTAAATTTATTAGCATGATAATAATGTTCCACCGAAGCCCAGTTTTTACCGTCTAATTTAAATAATGGAACTACATTTCCCATATCATCTCTCTTAATATGCATATTAGACAATACTTTTCTCCATTCTTTCATTTTTGTTAATGGAACGTATTTTTCAACATCACCTTCGGCAATTTTTTCTCCTGCTCCTTTACCAGGTTTTTTATCTGCTGATTTCGAATAGAATACAAAATGAGTTTCATCACTAAATAATTTTCCGTCTTCAGGAGTAGGAGTTGGCGTAACTTCCGGATTAACATCATCAATATCTATTTCTCCATCATCAACACCATCTTCTTTCTTTTCATTACCCATAAGTTCATCTAATTGTTTTTCTTCTGGGACCTTAATTTGTTCTCCAATTAAACGAGCAAATTTTGGAATATAATTATATACCGATTTACCACGAGATTTCATACATCTATTTACAATTTGTGTTTTTAATCCGTAAGGAATTTCGTGGAATCTAAATATACCTTTACCTTTGTATCTTATTAATTTGTAATGATTTCCAGTATGTTCCATTACAATATAATATTTGGGTTTAAAATAACCCTTATCTTCTATTTCTTGTTGAACAAAATTGCCACAAACCAATGGTGGATTACCCTGGTTCCAATTAATACTTGAAATAATAATAAGTTTGGTATTTAATGCTAATTCCATTACATCACTTGTTACAGAATCTGCCCAAAATTCACAAGCCATCATTTTAGTTTTTAATTTATCCAAGCTTGTTATTCCCTTCATCCATTTAACATCACTCCAATTAATTTTTGCTGCTTTTAATTCCCGTTCTAATCTCTCTCCCTTCTCCTTCAATTCGGTATATTTTTTCTTTTCCTTTCTTGCCTCAATCATTTCTTTATTTCGTGTAGGAACATCTTTTTCCTTCTTAGCACTTCTAACTAACTTATTAAATTTTTTTTTACTTTCATTTTTTTTAGCCTTTGTATCTGGAATTTGTCGTCTAATATCAGTTAATTCATTTTTAAGCATTGTATATCGTTCTTTATAATTTTGATAGTGTTCTTGAGTTGTATTTTCAGTCAAAATTTCTCTTAACTGTTTTACAGTTATCTTTTTATTAATATTTTTAAACCCGTCGCGAATAACAGCAAAAAAACAATCTCCATTTGTTTCTACATCCGTTATAGTATAATTATTATTATGTAAAAATTCTTGTATCCAACTGCTTTGATTTGTTTTATCTGTAGGTTTTTTATATTTTTTCCTTTCTTTCTTTTCGTCTTTATCTGTTTCTCCAGTTGTAAAATAATCTTCATCGTCAACATTATCTTCTATATTAAGGTCTACTAAAACTGGTGGCGGATTTGATAATGTAGGACTTGTAGTTTCGGCATTTAAATCATCTTCCTCTTCATCATCTTCATCTTCATCATCGTCATCTTCTTTTTCATCGTCGTCTTCTTTTTCATCGTCATTTTCATCATCTTTATTGTCTTTTTCACTTTTCTCATCTTGATCTATATCATCATCTACTTCTCCATCGACTACTACATCATCTTCGTCGCCATCTTTAGTTTTTGAAACTTCATCTTCTACTAAAATTTCATTTTTCATACATTGTTGTAAGTATGATTTATCGACAAATGTATACAACAAAGGACCCTTCAATTTAGATATATCTAAATCCCCGTCTTCATCCAAGTATTTTCCCTTATCATAATTTTTTTTGGAAATTTCATAAACTCCAATTTGGTATATTTTATCACTTTCATCTACAATAATATAAACTGGACAATACAAAACTTTTTTTTTTGAGAAATTATATTTAATATTACCTAAAGCTATTACAACTTCTATATCAAAAATCTTAATTTGATACATACTAACATCTTGTCCTTTATCCTCATCATCTATCACTTTTCTTTCAGGATATGATACATCATTATTAATAATTGAAACAACCATTATAATTTATTCTAATATTAAATATTTTGATAAGTAACTATCATTGGAAATTTCATCAATATAAAACCAAAACATCTTTCTACGCTGTACCAAATCTGTATTTTCTTCTGCTTTTTCAAAAATAACAATCTCTTCCGCTAAGTCTTCCTTCTTTTTTTTTCTTGTTTTAATATCGTAATAACCACATATAAATTCTAATTGTTTTTTTGTATAATTATCTTTATAATCCAATACTTCAGCAAAATATAAATCACTATATAAATCCATGTCTTCACAAGGAAGATTTTCAGCCTTACTATTTACTTGTTCTAATAAATCATCATATGTAACATTTGTTTCTTTTTTTTGTGAAATGTCAGCATCAACTAATGAAAAAAACATATTTTTTTGCTCCATTTAATATAATTAATTATAACATTAACTATTTATATTAAAATCATATATTTAATCTTCATCATCACTGCTATCTTCTTCTAACTCTTCTACTATATCTAAAAATTTAAATGAAGTTTTATTTGATAATCCGGGATAATTTCTTACATTATATCCTGATATAATCTCAATATCCTTAAATATATTTCTATGTGATTTCATTAATTTAAAACTAGAAACACTACTTTGTATCATAATAACTAGGTTTGCTGCTATTTCATCTAAAGCATTTTCGTTTTCTTTTTCATCAATATATAAATGGATTTTCTTAAGAAAATCTAACATAATTTTTTCCATTTTTTCTAATTCGATAATTTCATATTCAACACAAATCATCAAGAATTTACTTAATGCCTTGCGTTTTTCATTTTTCTTCATAATATCGCAAAATTTATCATAATCCTCCTTAGCGTCACAATATTCAAAAGTTTCAAACAGAGAACTAAAACTATCAAAATTACTAACACAAACATTTTTCATAACAGGATAAGCTTTAATTAATTCTTTGTATAACTTTACATATACCTTGGAAAGAAACCTATTAGCACTTCCAATTTCAAATATACTTACCCCGATTTTAGACAAATAATCCTCTTCGTTATTTTCAACAATATCTTTAATAACAAGTTTAATTTCGTTACTTATTTCTTCGTAATTATCACCTGTTAGTTTATTTAAATAACTTCTGATTTGATCCATTTGAGCTTCTAATCCCTCCATATTTTTATCTAAAGTAGTTGTTTTAAAATTACGAATAGTTTCCCAAGAAGAACTTGTAATATTTTCATTTATCTTTTTCTTTTTATTATTATTATAACTATATCGCTTAAATACTGGTGTTTTTTGATAGCTAGGTGCTCCTACTCTATTTGCTAGCTTATTAATTTTTTCTATTACTAGAGAATCTAATTCGGGAATATTTCCTGATTGTTCTTTATGAATGAAATCATCGAGTGAATATATTTGACTTGATACTAAAACGGACATCTTATATTTGTTATATAATGTTTATTTTTTATATCAATTTTAATAACATAAAATTGAAAATGAACTTAAATATAAATAATCAATACTATCTACGATGACTTCCCTTACAGAACCCGAAACCACCACTACATCTACTTCTAAGAAATATGAAAAATATGAGATATCATCTTGGGATGATACTAATTTGAACCTCGATACAAAACTTTTACGAGGTATTTATGCTTTTGGATTTGAAAAACCCAGTTCTATTCAATGTAAAGCTCTTCATCCTATGGTAACTACCGGAAGAGACATTATTGCTCAAGCACAGTCTGGAACTGGTAAAACTGGCGCTTTTACAACTGGGATCCTCCAAATTTTAGCAAATATTGGTTATAAAAGCAAAGATAATAAAATTACAAGTGCTATTATTTTAGCACCGACACACGAACTTGCCAAACAGATTAAAGAAGTATTAGAAAATATTGGTAGATTTATGAAAATTACCGTTCAATTACTCGTTGGAGGAACATCTGTTGAAAATGATAAAAAAAATCTAACAGAAAATACACCACATATTGTAGTTGGAACACCAGGTAGAATTCACGATATGTTGCGAAGAAAATATCTCAATGCTAATAATTTCAAAGTATTAGTCATTGATGAAGCAGATGAAATGCTTTCGTCAGGATTTAAAGAACAAATGTATAAAATCTTCCAATTTGTTCCTAACAACATGCAAATTGGATTATTTAGTGCTACAATGCCGGCAGACTTACAAGAACTTACTAATAAATTTATGGAAACGCCTATTAAAATTTTAGTTAAGGCAGAACAACTTACACTTCAAGGTATCGCTCAATACTTCATCAATATTGATGATGATGTAAGTAAATATGAAACCATTAAAGATATTTTCAGTAGTCTTTCTATTGCTCAGGCTATTATTTACTGTAATAGTACAAGACGTGTAGATGACCTATGTGAAGCAATGATTGGAGATCAGTTTCCCGTTAAAAAAATCCATGGACGAATGGGAGAAGATGAAAGAAAACAAACCTTTAGTGAATTTAAAAGTGGAAGTTGTAGAGTATTGATTACATCTGATTTATTCGCCCGAGGAATTGATGTTCAACAGGTCAGTATTGTAATTAATTTTGATATTCCAAAAAGCGAACATACATATCTACACAGAATTGGTCGTTCAGGTAGATGGGGTAGAAAAGGGATCGCTATCAACTTTACTAGCAAACACGATATTCAACGGCTCAAGGGATTTGAGGAATATTATCAAACTAGTATCGTGGAGATGCCCGCTGACTACACTAAACACCTTGACCTTTAGATATAAATTATTAATTGATTAAATATTTAATCGTTTAATAAATTTTTTCTTTTTCTTTTTTGAATTTATTATGTTCAAAGAAGAAAATTGTTATAATAATAATTGTTTTCAATTACCGATAGAATTTTTAAATAATAAACAAGAATTAAGTAATAATTTAATTGACGATTTAGAACTTACAGAAACTATTCATGAAGATACAAATCCTGTTTATGATTCTGTATTTAATCCATCTACTGATATAGGACAAAAATCCATTAAAAGTTGGTCTAAATATTATACAACAGACAAGAAATTTTTAAGAGAGTCTCAAAAATTATATAAAAATGCTAACTCTATACCTTTCAATAAAATACAAATTGAAAAAATGTTACATTCTTGGAAAAATATTAGAAATCAAGACAACTTTTTAGAAAAATATCAATATATTGATTTTCAAAAATTACTTTTCCTTAATAAATCTACTACTTTTCTCTCCATTTTAAGTTTATACAATATATCCTCTCCGATAGCTACCTTAATAGCTCCATTTTTCGTACTACTTTTACCGTTTGCTGTTTTGAAAGTTATGAACCTTCCTATAACTTGGAATAGTTATTACAAAATACTTCTTGAAAATATCAAACATCACGCAATTGGTAAATTATTATTTTCCTTCAGTGAAGTTGCTTTGGGACAAAAAATATACATACTCTTTCTTTTAGGAATGTACTTTTATAATATATACCAAAACATCATTAGTTGTTATAGATTTTATATTAATGCACGATACATTGCTGAAGAATTCGAAACATTAAACGAATATTTAGATTATACCAAAAATAAATTCAAATTATATTTAAAATTAACAAAGGATTACAAAACTTATAAACCATTCAATAATAAACTCAAAGATTACCTCAATAGAATAGAAAAATTTCATTATGAAATTAAATCTATACCTACTAATCAAACTCCACTACAAAAATTTATATATATAGGAAAATCTATGAAATACTTTTACATTTTATATGAATCTCAAGAGCTTGAAAACTTAATTAGTTTTACTTTTGGATTTCATGGATATATAGATACTATTTTAGGAATTAATAAACAAATAAAGTCTAAAAAAATAAATCCTATTACGTTTTCCAAGTCAAATAAATTTAAACTTAAAAATATGTTTTATCCAAATCTTGAAAATCCTATTAAAAATGATATTGATATTTCAAAAAATCATATTATTACGGGTCCAAATGCTGCTGGTAAGACTACACTTATTAAATCTGCTATTATAAACTTATTAATCAGTCAACAAATTGGATATGGTTATTTTGATAAAGGGATCTCAGGAACTTTTAAACATATACATTGCTATCTAAATATTCCCGATTCTTGTTCCAGAGACAGTTTATTTCAAGCTGAAGCAAGAAGATGTAAAGTTATTATTGATAAAATAAAAGACTATCCAAATGATACTCATTTCTGTATTTTTGATGAATTATATTCAGGAACTAATCCGTACGAAGCAATAAGTAGTGCTTACAGTTATTTAACTCATATATCTAAAAATAAAAATGTTAAATTCTTGTTAACTACTCATTTTATTAAATTATGTGATCTTTTAGAAAAACATAAAAATATAGTGAACAAATCTATGAAAACATCTGTTATTAATAATGACCCTACTTACACGTATAAAATTACCCACGGAATATCAAAAATAAAGGGTGGTGTTTGTGTATTAAAGCAACTTCATTATCCAGAAGAAATAATTAATACCACAAATAAAATTTTACAAAATTTATAATTTACGTTTAATTATAATAAATTTAATATAATTAAACATTAAGTAAATGGTTTTCTCAAGACAACTAGTGATTAGCATTGGTGTTAGCGCACTTAGCGCAACATTACTATTTTTATATTTTAGAAATCGAATAACACATGTTGAAAAAAAGGTCGATGTTATGTTTGACTTAATCCAAAGTCACGAAACAGATAGACAAAGACAAATCTCTCAATCATATACGGCTAACCGAAATGAAGGACAAGTCCCTTCTTCACAACATACAAAAAATTGGAATACGCAAAACACCCAAGAAAGAAATTTAATAGACGTTTCAGACGATGACGATGATGATTCCGAATATGACTCTGAAGACAGTAGAGAAGTTAGTGATAATGAAGATGATTTAGCAGAACGTATTAAATTGGTAACTACCGATATTGATTTACAAGAAGCAGAAGAAGAAAAAAATGTGGTTGTTTTAGAAAGTACAGACAACGAACCTATTTCTATTGACGAATCTGTTCAATTAGAAGAAGTAACTAATAATTTAGAAGAAGATACTGATATCAGTGATATTACTAATAAAGAAGATAATAAAGAATTTGTCCAAAAAGTTGATGAAGAAGAAGCCGACAGTTTAGTAGAAGACAGTTTAGAAGAAGACAGTGAGAGTGACTCTGAACAAGAACTTCTAGAGGAAGAAGAAAAGCCTCTTGAATATAATAAACTTAGAGTTACCGAACTTAAGGCACTCGCTGAAGCTAAAGGACTTTTAAATTACAAAAGTCTCAAAAAACAACCCTTAATTGATTTAATTAAAGCATCAGAATAATTTTATAAAGTTATGTATATAAATGAGTTGGGCAACTTGCTATAAAGGATCTAATAATATACATTTTAATATTCCAGCATCCATGAATGATGGAAGGCTTTTTTCAAATTACGAAGCCGCTTGTAAAACTAATAATCAGTTAAAGAAAAATTTAGGAATCACAAATAATTATCAATACAGACAATGGTTGATCCATAATGGAAATCAAATTGCTAAAAAAAATAATGAATTAGCGTGTGGGGAGTCTAGTCAATGTATCAAAGAAGCTTCTCAAGCTCCAAAAACACAGAAATATTTATATAAAAATTGTGCTGACTTTTCCAGACCATATGGATATGAAAACAGTGACCTTAAAAACATGTATGTTTCTAGACAAGCACAAAATTCAAAACTTCAATCACCACTTTTAACACAGGAGCAGCTATTACTTTCTAGAGCATCCAAATGTTCTATAGGAAATGCTAATAGCGCTGGACCTATGAAATCTTGTTCATCTAACAAGTTTGATTAATTTATTATTTTAATTACTAATTGATTTAAAATAATAAAAATATATAATTTAAGTAATGAAAGTGTTGTCTATAGATGTAGGTATGAAAAATTTAGCGTACTGTTTATTTAATATTAAAGATAATTTAGAGTATAATATTGAATTATGGGATGTAATTGATTTATGTAATGAAAAAATTCATATGTGTGGAGAGAAAAATAAAAATGGAAAACCTTGTAAAAAAAAAGCGAAATTTTTCAAAAATGAACAATATTTATGTAAAACTTGTGCCCGTGAAAAAAAATACAAGATACCTACACCTGAATTTAAAAAACAAAAAATTAAAAAACTTAAGTTCGCACAGTTAAAGGATTTCGCAAAAAATAAACTTAACATTCAACATGAAAAAAAAATAAAAAAAGCCCTATTATTTGATTTAGTAATAGAAAATGTAGAAAAAAATTATTTTAATTTTATTGAAAAAATAAAAACCAAAGACTTTAACTTAGTAACATATGGTAGAAATTTAAAAAAAGAATTTGAAACAATTCTTCAAGATATAACTATTGATTGTGTAATTGTTGAAAATCAAATAGGACCACTTGCTCTTAGAATGAAAACACTACAGGGAATGATTATGCAACATTTTATAGAAAAAGGGATACCCCTTGTAGAAGAAATATCCGCATCTAATAAATTAAAGGAATTTTTAGGTAATAAAAAAACCACTTATTCTGAAAGAAAAAAATCTGGAATCATCATTACTAAAAAACTTATATGCGAAAATAATAACTTACATATGTGGACCGATGTTTTTGATAAACATAAAAAACAAGATGATCTTGCTGATAGTTTTTTACAGGGAAGATGGTATCTTAATAATACTGTTTTAAAGGAATAAAATATATATTGCGCGGATTACTTAAAATTAAAAGTTCTAGTTATAGCATAAAGCATGGAAGAAATTTCATTAAATTTAGCAGAACCTACTTTATCTGTTACAGAAGCTGGAACAGGAGCTATTAAAATTAGTGTTGACTCTCCTAAGAGGAGTGTTAATTTTGGACCTGGTGCTGAAATGCTCATGAATCAGAATAAATCTAAGGCTTCATCACCAAAAGCTGATATTAATCTTGACGACCTCAATACTTTAGATAGTATCGATTTAAATGCTAAGCCCTCCGTACCAAAACCAAAACGACCTTCCTTTACAGACGTAACTAGTAATTTATTTGGAGGTTCTCCTACAAATAACAATGATAGTGGTATTAAACTTAATATTAATGAACCCCCAACATCATCTATGTTTAAATCCACCCCATTACCAGGTGCTACCACCAAAGTTAAAACAGAGACAAGTGACGGATTTAAAACCTTTAATGAAATCCCTGTTACTCCAGCAGCACCACCTGCCCCTATTAGAATGAATGCTGAAGAAACTTTAAGAGAAAAACTGAAACTTTTAAGAGCTTTAGAAGCACTTGAAAAAAAAGGTATTCAGCTTACTAAAAAATATACTATGGATTCTCCCTTAGCTGAAATGAAAGGAGAATATGAAACCATTAAAGCAGATGGTGAAAAGAAAAGCAGTATTAAATTTCAAAGGCAAATGATGCTTGCGGCTGTTAGTGGATTGGAATTTCTTAATGGACGATTTGATCCATTCGACATCAAACTTGACGGTTGGTCTGAAGCTGTTCAAGAAAATGTAGAAGAATATGATGATGTCTTTGGAGAACTCCACGAAAAATATGGAGGGAAAACCAAAATGGCCCCAGAACTTAAACTATTGTTTATGCTTGGAGGATCCGCTGCTATGCTTCATATGACCAATACAATGTTCAAATCAGCAATGCCGGGTATGGATGATATTATGAGACAAAATCCCGAACTTATGCAACAATTTCAAAATGCTGCTATGAATACTATGGGACAACAAAATCCCGGATTTGGAAACTTTATGGGAGGTGTTATGGGTGGACCACCACCAATGACCATGCCTCCAATGGGTTCTCCTCCTGGTCCTGATGATTCCATGAGACAAGTCCCACCTAGAATGAGTCGTCCTAGAACTAATAGGCCTGATATTGAAATGAGTAGAAATAATACATTTAATGATGCTATTGATCCAAGAGATAATTTTAAACAAATTAAAAAATCATCCAGAAGACCCGAAATGAAAGGACCTTCTGACTTAGATGATATTTTATCTGGACTTAAAACTAAAAAAATTAATCTTAAAAGTCAAAAAAGCAAAGATAGCGCAAGTGTAGTCAGTATTAGCGAACTCAATGAAATGAAAGATTCTTTAGACAAACCCAAAAAAACTAAAAGAAAACCCAAATCTGAACGCAACACTATCTCACTAAACTTTAATTAATATAACTTCAATTGACCTGTAAGCTTTTCTATTTTATCTTCATAATCTGGACCCACATAACCTACAGTTATAGTTCCCGGTAAAACTTCTGTTAATCCAGCATCCACTGTATAACCACAATTAACTCCTTTACGTTCCGCAATATTCATTATATACATTAATGTTTTCTCATTTGGAACCTTTAATATTACTATCTTTTCACCATCTGCTCTCCACTTGAAGAAAAGTTGTGACTGTGTATATGTCTTAACTGTAGCTTCTACTATTGTATGACTTACTTGAGCCAATACCTTACCTTTACTCATTTTTAAATCATCGCGGATTAATACGCACATTTTAAAACTCATTTTTTAAACTATTAATATAATTTAAAAAATATTCAATTTATTTATATGGTACTAGGAATGGTTTTATATGAGGGTGTTGATTTAGCTTACAACGCTGTTAAATTAACTTATAATGGTATTACTGGTGTTTATAATTGGTATTATCAAGTAGAAGCACACGAAACAGAAGAAAAACATAAAGAAGCGCAAGAAATGATAGACCAACTTAAACTACTTAATAATAGAGTTAAAGAACTTGAAGATAAACTAGTTCAAAAAGACAACTTACTTGTAGATGTCAATAACGGCATTAAAAATAAATAAATATACTACTTTAGCTACTTCCACAAAACTTTGTATATATAACTCATCTAAGTGATTGTTTTCCATTTAATAATATTAGACATTTAGCTTAATATTATTTATCTTCTTCTTTTCGTTTTCTTTTTCTTTTTTCTACGTCTCTTTTTTGTTTTCTTCTTACGCCTCTTTTTACGCCTTGATTTACGCCTCTTTCTACCCTTAGATTTACGCCTTTTTTTAGTCCGCTTTTTGCCGCGGGTTCTTTTTCGGCGTTTTCCTCCACCAGCTCCAGGTTCGAAACCCCGCCGATGCTCAAGGAGGTGGATGCGTCCTCTTAATGAGTCTCTATCGGTCTCCAGTGCACCAGCCCGTATCTGTAATTCATCAATCATACCAGCCATTACATCAAGTCGTTGGATTGTAGCGTCTCGCCATACAAAATACGTGTTCATATCATCTGTTAAATTATTAACTGCTGTGTCGATTGAAAGTGTATCGCTATATTCGCTATCGCTATATTCGCTATCGCTATCGGACATATATATTAACTAAATATTTTATCAATATAATAGCCTATACCCATGTCTCCGTTTTTAAATACATATCCTTCTTTTGCCCCTCCCTCCAAAAAAATGTACGTATATTATATATGAAGTCACAAAAAAAAATTGCTGTTGTTTATAGCATAGGAATTAGATGCCATACTGAACTACTATTAAAAAGACTAAATTTAGTTAAATTTTCGTCTATATTTGGATCAATGAATATAAAAAAATCAGATAATTTTATCAAATGTATTTCTAATTTAAACATACTTTTTGAAAAAAAAAATTTAGTTTATACAAAAAATATTAAAACTATGGATAAACTTAATGAAATACATGGAGCCAGAACTTTGCATACCATTTTTGATAATCTTGATGATTATCACTCTAGCACTATAGCTCATCATGATTTATCTAATATTGCACATATAAATCATTTTAAAAGAGGGTTGAAAAGGCTTGAAAAAATAAAAAAAAACAAAATTCCAATACTTTTTGTTCAAATTTCCCATGAAAAAGAATTTAATAATTCCCTAAAAAATGATAAATTAATTAAGAGCATTATAAATTCTGGATTTGAAAATATGTTTTTATTATCAATTTATATGTTTACTTCTAACAAGTATAAAGAAAATATAGAAGTTTTCGATAATTGTTTAGTTTGTAGTATTAAAATTGATGGAGCGTATGGTTCTAACAAAGCTGATGATCACATATTAAGAATTCTAAAAACATATTTCGATTTTAGTAATTTGATAACAAAAAATGAAATAGATAATTTATAAATAAAAATTATTTTTTCTATTGATTACTTAATAATAGAGTTAAAGAACTTGAAGATAAACTTACCGAAACACCCAAAAAAACATAATAATATTAATTATTTCCTTAATATTATTCTTATTTATTATCAATATAATAGCCTATACCCATATCTCCATTTTTAAATACATATCCCTCCTTTGCCCCTCTAAATGTATCACTTGGAATAAAATCAATATTTTCTTCTTCTACTATTTCTACTTTTTTCTCCTTGTTTTGTGAATTAAGATAGTAATATACAATACACAAAAGTATAATACCAAAAAACATATACATTATCATTTAAAGTTATCATCTATAAAATTTTCAACATTTTAACTTAACGACGCCTCTTAGTTCTTTTTTTTCGGTTCCTTTTTCGTGATTTTCGATAATCATTCTTAATATAATTTAATCTAAGGGTTCTTCTCTTCTTTTTATAATTCTTTCTTTGTGTTTTCATCTTTCTTCTTCCTCCTCTCCTTACTTCTGTTCTACCAGAATTTTTATTCTCTTGATACGTACGTAGCCTATTCTGACTGGCTAATCGATTATTAAGGACTTTCTTCATACGCATTTCACGAACTTCAACATTACTTAATGTAGGTGTCGCTTTTTTTTTTAATACACCAAAAGCATTATTTAACAAATTCATTTTATTTGGACAACTTGAACCACTTACCATAGAATTTTCAAATTTATCTACAAGTCCTGATAGAACTCCTTGTTTTTCTCCTTCCTTTAATTTCGTCTCTACACCTAATTCTAAATCTACTTCAACCTCTAGATCTATTACCAATTGTTCAACTTCCTTATCAAATTTATCTAGTTTTTTAAATTTCCAATTTCTTCCATCTTTTGTTTTTTTGATATGAACATCATTAATAACAAATTGTTGATTTTTTGGAGGCTTTACCATTTCATCAATCTCCTTTTTATGATCCAATTTACCCTTCGAATATTCTGCTTTAATTACTATAGGAATAAATTGTAATTTTCCCTTATTTTTTAAATTTTTATTTAATTTACTATAATTACCTTGATTATCATTTATATCAATTGGAGTTTCCACCATTTCGTTAGGTTTCAATACCTTTGCCCAATCATTATCTTGTGTTTCACTATCTGGTATTTTTACTACAATATCTTCACCGCCAATATTTACTGTTATTTTTTGTCCGCGTTTTGCTCCTCTAGGAACAGGAAAGCGTGCTTTTAATCTTTTACCTTGTCCTAATATTTTTTTTTGATATGTTCCCTTATTTGGAGTAAAACCCGTTTTAACCATCCGTTCAACCATATCATCTAAATAAGTATCCAAATTCATATCAGCATTATCTGGCGCATATATCCTTTTGTTAATCAAATCATAATCAGGATATTTAGGTTCATTATTATTATCTAATTTAAAAATATCATTCCATAATTCATCTTCGGCTTCTGACAACTCTTGTCTATTAACAGGTGTAGCAGTGGTTCTAAAATCTGCTCGAGCTGTATAATAATTCTCCAATTTACTATTTGATCCAATTGGAATATCCTCCATACCAGCGATATTACTTGGCGACATATCATAGTTTATAAAATCCGGTCCACATTCATAACTATATACTAAGTTTCCTTCATGATATAATTCCATATCTCCTTTTCTTAAATTTTTCTTTATCGATATAATCTGTCCACCTACTTCTTTAGGAGCTAAAAATTCTATATCGAAAAACATTTTCTCTGGATCCATATTTCTAGGACCACCCAATCTAACGGCATCTACTCCCATAACAGGAGCTGTTAGCTTTTTAACTTGAGCTATCATACCATAATTCGGGTCTGACTTATTTTTTGGTTTATAAATTACTAAACTCCCTGATTTTATTAAACCCTTTGTATTTGTTGTATCAAATAAAAAATTACTAGACACTAAATCTTGATATACATCTCCTGTTTGTAGAGATTTAAATTTAAAACTTACACGATATAATAATTTTGATATTTCAGGTAATTGAGCAGGATTACTATCTATATTTCCCCGTAATAGCCCGCATTTTTCTTCAGGTTTAGGATATAATGTATTTAACGGTAATCTATTAGTTATTACTAGCATAGTTATAATTAATAGAGAAATTAAACCTTCATAATAAAATTATTTAAATTTCTTAATTGTTCTTTTCGCTGTCCCCTTCTTTTTGCTTTTTCTAATATAGCAGTTGCTTTAGAAAGTTCTTCATCCGTCACTTTATCATCATTATCTAAATCCAAAACTTCTTCAAAGTGTCTATATTTCATTGGTATTACACACATAGGACTTTCTTCATTAAATAAATGGTCTGTTAATACTGTAAATATAGCAGTTAATGCGAGTGCTATTAATATATCTCTACTTCCCATCCAAGATATAGCAAAAATTAACAATTGTCTACCCACACTATTTTTTAAATATGCTTCTTGTGATTTACTTAATTCTATTGTTACATATTTAGAACCTATATTTAACATTATCATTACTAATCCGGCAAAAAATTTGCTATTATTTAAATAACCTAAATAATTAAATACTTCACTTATCATCTATATATTGTAAAAAGATATTTTTCTTTTTTACCATATTAATATAATTGTTTTGTTTCCATATAACCGCCATTTGTATGATTGTCTATTTGATTTGTTGCACGTAATGTATTTCTTTCACCTTTAAGTTTTAAATCTCGATCAATATCACTCACACACGCTTGTGTAAATTCTGCCGGAGACCAAACTTCTAATTTTGGACTAAATGCCTCTTTGTATTCATATCCATCTGTGTCCATTAACATTATTATTATTACTGAACCCAATATTCCACAAGATACCCCATAAGTCACTGTTAAATGAACGTTTAGGAGAATTAAACCAATTAATAATACTTTATTTTTAACAAAAGCCTTTAAACATTCTGGTTTTTTATAAACTAACATTACCACAATTGCTAATAATATATATTGTACAACTTCTTCCATATATAATAAATAAGTATATAATTTTTCAGTTATTAGTATAAAATTATAATCTTATTTTTTTATAAGTATAATGGCAAGTTCTTTATCATTTTCCACATTTGATACTAATCAGTCTAATAATCTTTCTGTATCGAAAATTCAATCTCAATCTAGAAGAAAAAATAAAACTATTAAAAAAAAACCGACAAAAAAGGTTGAAAATTTCCTAAACTCTATTAATGAAGGTTTTAATGATATAGAAGATAGCAATGAGTCTGGTTTAGCAAATTTTGAACCTATGGGTAATCCTATTATTACTAAAGCACCTGATGATAAAAAGGAAGAAAGTATGCCTCCACAGGTTCAGAGCGACGACCCTGTATCGGTTGAACAATTTGAAACTATTAATCAACACGAATTATCTGAAAATAACTACAAAAATTATATGAATACCTATGTTCCATATTATACTAAAACTGCTAATCAGGCAAATTTACATGGATCAAAAGATCAACTTATGAAAAAACTTAATTATATGATCCATCTTTTAGAAAAACAAGAAGATGAAAAAACTTCTAATGTAACAGAAGAACTAGTTTTATATATGTTTTTAGGCGTTTTTACTATTTTTTGTGTTGACTCCTTCGCACGCGCTGGAAAATATACTCGTTAATATATTTTTAACTATATTAAGTAGTTAAATCTATTATATAATAAATGGTTAATTATTTTACCAATTATTATATAAATATTATTATTCTGTTTATGCTCATAATTACCTGTTTATGTTGTTGTTATTATAAGTATAAACCTTCAAATAATCCTAATAAAATTAAACATATTATACCAATAGTAAACGGTTATATTATTACAGATGAATCAATTTAACATAAACACCTTATCACTCATAAATGGTCTATAACCAAAATTATAAAAATAATAAGATGTTTGGATTTTTTCTTCTGGATTATACCTACCCAATATATTCTTCAATAATACTTTGTTATCTCCTATATTTTCTATAAATAATTTTTTTGTTTTTTCTAATTTACGTAGTTGTGATAAAGCACTCAAAAAACTTATAGTAAAAACACTATCGTGTGTCTCATTAAAACTACATATACATTCTATAGCATTGCTACCTTCATAACTAGTATAACTATTTCTAAAAAAAAACAAATCATATGGTTCTTTTTCGATCATTGTTACACTAACATATAATTGCCCATCATATATGAGTTTCATTATATGATTTAAATTAGGCAATATCATACAATCAAATTTTTTACTCTTTACTAACCTATCCCAAACATCATGTAATAAATATTCAGTATTTTTTGTTATTAATATACTATTTAACATTGGTTCATCAAATAAAACCTTTTTATCCCAAAATGTTATATCAAACATATAATTATAGTAAGTTGTTAAGGGAACTATCAATGTTCTCGCACCTTCTCGTTTAAATAAAAAAACTACACTTTTATGTTTATTACGATGATTTAAATAATGCGAGTAAATGACTTCCGGAGCTATACCTTTTTTTCTATGTTTGCTATCTACACATAAAAAATCTACATAATGTAAATCAATCTTTTTGTCTTTTATAAAACAATTTAATGGTCTTGTGCTCATACAACCTAATATTTTGTTATTTTCCATTTTTAAAGATATATAACTTTTATCGTTATGATTTTTGAAATAATTTAAAATACCTTTTTTAGGAGGATTATAACATTCATGTTTATGTGGCATATAATTCTTGCGTATAAAATAGATAAACTTCAATTTTTTTGAATAATCTAAACTAAAATAATCACTAAATTCTATCTTTTCATTGTAAAATTTATTCTTTTCCGGTTTATCGTGTTGAATAATTCCAGGTGGAAACATCCAATACTTCAAATTATGATAATGAAATACAGGTTGTTTAGACCAAAATGGATATTTTACTTTATAAATACCTATAATTATACAAATAATTGCTAATACAATTCCCAAATAATACATTATATATTTTTGGGAAAATATAATCAATATATATACGATGAAAACACGCAAACAACATGGAGGACACCATTTATATAAACGATTAGGTGTTAGTAAATACGCATCCCAAAAGCAAATTAGAAAAGCCTTTAAAGGTCTCAAAAAGAAAAGAAAGGTCAACAAAAAAGTCAATGAAGCTTACAAAATTCTTTCCAATAAAAAAAGTCGCAAACAATACAACAACAGATACAGAAAAGCAGTAAAAAGAGGAGGAAAACGAAAAACACGTAGAAGAAAAGGAGGAAATGAAAACTGCTATGGTTTTAAAGACCCAAAAGATTCAAAATTATGTAATGAAATCTCACGGGCAGAACAATATTATAATACAAGTCATCCTGAAAGATTAAGCACAGGACAAAAATTCGCACGTAGAGTTAAAAACAGAATAACTAGAAGAAATAGACCTAAACCTGAAAATCAACAACAAGTAGCAGATCAAAAACAAGCAGCTTTTCTAAAGTTCAAAGATAAATTACATCCTGAATTGGAGAAACTTAAAGAAGCCGAAGATAAAATACGAAAAAAAATAAAAGATACGATAGAAGGGCCTGATGATAATACTGGTAAAAAACAAAGAGATTTAGAAACAGAATATGATAAAATATTAAGAAATACAGATGAAAAATTAATGTTAATGAATATGGTAAATGAAAATTTAGATAGTGCTAATAAATCTAATCTTACATCGATAATACAAAAATCACGAGTAGATTATTCTAATCGTGGAAGAATTCCACTCGCACCTAGAAATGTAGCTTTTAATGTACCATATTAATAATTACAATTTGATTAAATAGTAATCATTAGAAACAACCCCATTTAGTTATATATTTTTCACATATATTACCTTCTATATCCTCATATATGTGAAGAACTTTCTTCTTAAAACAACCGGTTAGTCATTCGTAACTATTGGGCAATGTAACATATAATCTACGTGTTCTTTTGTTGGCTAAACGTTCGATATCACCCACGTGTGGTTGGTATTGTGATGGAAATAAATCCAAAAAAGCCTGAATAAATAATTTTTCTTTGTATTCAGGAGTACATAACATAAATAATTCTTGTTGACCCGAAGCAAAAGTTTCTACTTTTTGAAAAAAATTACATTTTAATTGTGTTTGAAATTCTAATTTCTCTTTTGCCCATTTTTTACCATATGTTTCTTTTAAATCTGAAAAAGAAGGAATCATTTGTTCTTGATAACTACTGTCTCCTTCCTGTCTTTTACTTAAAAGAGGAAAACTTGCCTCTGTTCGATAATCAGCTTCTGCTAATGAAGTCATTTTATTTATTATCATAAGATAAAAATAAAATAATTACGAGATTATTCAGGTTTATACATTAAATATAAATATTGATATTCGTATTGTGTTAATACCATATTTACTTTTCCTTTTAAGATAAACCCAGCTTGTTTTGCTAACGATATAATTTTTTTTTGAGGAACCATATAAAGATTATGAACATTCTGTCTTACATTTTTTGTTTTATCATCTATTAGGTCTTCCTTAAATTCTGCTAAATCATTTTCTTTATCTAATTTAAAATTTGCCTTATATTGAAAGTCCTTAAATTTCACTAAAGAATTTGTTATACGCTTTTTAGCATACTTTTGTGCGCTAACAATATGTAATGGATCAGCTGTATATAAAATAGGGTCAAATTTATCTCTATTCACTAAATGTAATACAAAGTATCCACCCGGCATTAACCAATCATAAACATTATTAATGAATTTTTTCTTATCTTCCATATAATAAATAGTAAAATAGAAACAAGTTACAGTAGAAAAACTATTTCTTGGATATAACATATTATTTAGAGCATTACCCTCTTTATATTTACAATCTTTATACTTATTTTTTGACTTTTTAATCATAGAAGGAGAAATATCAACACCTTCTGCGTGACATTTAAATTTCTTCATCATAGATACGTGATGTCCACTTCCACTACCAATGTCTAATATTCTACTTCTTGTTGTTGGTTTTATTAATCGATTTAATTCTCCTATTTCAAAATCATTTTTCACTTTATCATATACTAAATCATCGTATATTTCACTATAAAAATCATCATAACAATCAACACCCTCCTTCAATACAAATTTTTTTTGCTGAACAAAACCTTCTTGAACCGGGACATGTAAATTCATTACTAAACATATTATCAAAATAACTGCTAAAAATAATACACCTTTAGCCCATTTATCTAATTTCATTATTGGTTTCACCATTTTTTTTAACGATTTCATCATTCTATATGTATTAATTAGTTATTTTTTTTATCTAAAATATGTATTAATATGAATCAAAATGAAATTAGCGACAAAAGATTAATTAAAGCCTTCAAAGGAATTACATTTTCTAATTTTAAGAAATCGGATGCTAAAAAAGAATTACTAAATAATTTAAGTGCTGGAAAAATTGAACCTTCTTGTTATTGGGTTGGAGAATTTATATGTGCTGGTCATTTTTTAGATGTGTGGGATATTTTTCTCTTATTTATTGGTAAAAATATTCATATTGGAAATCCAAAATTACCTATTTATATCGATATGAGAATTAATGACTTTAAAAATATATTAAATAATGGATATACTGATAATCTATTAAAAATGAGAAATAATAATAAAATTAGAAAATTATTTGCCGAAGTCATATGTATTATTTGTCTTTCAAGAAAAAAACATTCTTTCGACAATATTAAAATAAATAAAGAAGATTTTAATGTTACTAAATTATCTCATAAATTAAAAGCAAAAGACATCTCATATGGAACCAAAATTTTCATGAAAGAAGACCCTAAAGAGTTATTTATAGCAGTAAATGAATTTTATTGGAATTTACTTTCTTCACAAAAAAATGGAACAGAAGCTTGTTATTGGTTAGAATGGATAACTGGATTTGAAGATGCTTGTAAAAAAGAGAAAAAAAAATTCTTTTGTGAGAGGAGAAATGTTCCTGTTGAATCAAAACTTCAAAAAGATATTATTTGGATTATTTGGGATTGTTTATTACTTGAATCGATCAATAGAAGCAATGGACATCATAAACTAATTAAATCATTACTTAATCTCTATTGTTTAAAATTTAAACCCGGTGTTAAAAAAAGGAGAAAATATCTTATTTATTTCGCCATTCATCTCCTAACAGAAACTTTAGATAATTCCATACCTATTATCTCAGATAAAAATATTATACAGAATGTTACTTCAAAAATAAATGTCATTTACAAACAAATTAAAAAAAATGAGATTAAACCCGATACGGATTATTTATTTAATAATAGTTTTACAAACAATAATTTAGAAAAAACTATAGCAAAATTAGATAAAATGAATGCGTTATCTGGAATGGTGCCTAGAAATAATTAATTTTTTTTCTAACTTTAATTATATAACATGTCAAATATTAGAAAAAGACAAGCACTTCACGGATATTCTCCTTCAGCACAACCTGGTACAACAACATGCACAGTTAATGGTCGGTCATATACTGTAACAAATGGAGCTACTATGAACTTTGGTGGTAACATGAAATTTGGCCTTTACCCAACCGTTGGTGTGAGCGTTGGTTTCCTTAACCTCTTAAGTAATTGTTGCAAAAATAAAAATGTTGTTTATAATGGCGTTGTTCTTAATACCAGTTGTTAATTATAAAATCATATTAATTATATATTTTTTTTTTCTTAATAAATTATATAATGGCTCGTAAAGCATCCCGTTCTCATAAACGTTCACACAAACGTCGTTCCCGCACACACAAAAGAAAATCACGCACCCACAAGAGTAAAAGAGGTGGAAAACGCAGAAAAACTATGAAAAAACGTAGTTCTCGTCGCCGTCGCCGTCGTTAATTTTTTTTTTGTAAATAAATTTTATAATGAATATTAAAAGTTATTTACTAATTTCAACTCTAGTTGTTGGAATTGACGCCATATTCTTGAACTTAATATCCAATACTTTTAAACATCAAATCAAATCAATACAGGGAACTGAGCTTCGTTTAAATATGATATCCACAGTTCTTTGTTATTTACTTATGACTTTAGGCATTTATTATTTTATTGTTGAAAAAAAATTTTCTATGAAAGATATGGCTATTTTAGGCATTTTTACTTATGGTATATACGAACTTACCAATAAAGCGTTATTTGATAAATGGTATTGGAAAACCGTTCTTCTTGACGGATTATGGGGTGGTATATTATTTTCTCTAATTCATTATTTCTATCATCAAATTGTTTGAAGGCGCTCTCTGTTATATTTAATATTATGATCCATATGTATTAATTCTATTTCTTTTCCGTTTATTTTAAAGTTTCCATCTGTTACTTTAAAATTTACCAAGTCTTTTAATTTCTTAATTTGTAAATCCTTTAATGTTTTATTTTCCTTCTTTACTTTCTTACGTAACAATTTTAACATTAACCTACTTATAGTGTTATTTACTGTTTGAAATACCTTTATAATACCACCGGTTATACCAACTATTTCTATTACTGTAAAATGATCTAGTGTCTTATATAACCAATAATCACTCAGCGCCATAACTAATAATGTATTCGTTATTATTAATACCCATTCTAATACAACTTGAAAATGTTTTTTAATAGATATAGACACATCATAGTTTGGTAATTTTGATGAGTCAATAAATAAATCCTCATAGTACAAAGGCCTCGATGCGGTATAATATACTATTTTTGGAAAATTCCAAAATAAAATAAATGCTGATACCCCTACTACCAATGGAAAATAATAAAAATTAAATATTTCAGGATGAATTGCCGCAACCGGAGCAAATATTAAAGGCAAAAAATAACGTTTACACTTTATATCTTTACAACTTGATTTTTTACACTCTACATCTAGGCACATTAAACACATTTATATTAAATTATAAAGCATCATTTAAATACTTTATAATTATCTTCACTCCCTGTCTATATTTTTCCACATTCTTTTTATATCTTTAATACTACTCCATCCCATTTTAAATGGAGGAATTGAATTTACGTGTTTTGCTCCACCCTCTCCAAAGTTTCCATAATAACATAATTCAAATCCATTCCAATCATCATTTTTTTTCATATTCCACCAATCTATAATCATACTACATATCAAATGACTTTTTTTTGGGTGATCGATCCCTATATGTCTAAGCAGTTTGAGAGCAAAATCTTGCTTTATCCACAAATTTTCTTTTTTCATTTCTTTACACACTTCTAGTGCTACTTCTAGATTATTTTTTTGAATATGATACTTAAGAACTTGATAATAATGAGAACTTTCATCTATTGAATGTTTGTCTACATATTCAGATAGCTGTATCTGAAACTCTTGGCTATACCATACAGGTGGTGCTGTTGCTATTCCCCTATTTTCACTACAACGAGAACATTTACCATCAAATATATCATGCGCAAAATATTTTCCACATATAGGACAATCAGGTTTGTTATCTTCTTCTAGCAATGCTGCCATTTTATAGTAAGTTATACCCTAGCTTTTTTCATATCAATTTTCTATATTTTTATTAGCATTCTGAATAGCATCCTTCATTAATATTGTTTCTGCTATTTGACACTTTATTTTCTTATTTTCTCTTACTTTTTCCTTTGGGTCACTTTTTGTAGCAAGTTTTAATGTATTCTTCTGATATTGTTCCATTACTTCTGGGTCTTTTAAGTCTTCGGCTGTTATATTACCTATATCATATGTATTTAGTTTATTACCTACACTAGTTATAACGTGATCTACTGATTCACCATTATCCTTTTTCCATTCTCCCTTTGTTTTTACTAAGAACTTTCCACGCTTTTTATCAGTAGAATGAATAGGACGTTGTGTGTCGTCTAAGTTTTCAAGTTGCTTGATTATTACATTAGCGACACCCTTTTGATATCCGTTTTCTAATGCGAAGTTATAATCATTTTGGTCTAATTTTAATTGCTTAACGAAATCTTCAATATTTAAAGCGTTATTCGCAAGTTTGGTTAAAAATGTATTTTGGTCTATAATAATAATATTCTGCGTGACGTTGTTTTGGATATTGTTTGTGATATGCTGTGGATTTTTTTGCGCTAATTCTACTTTTTCCAATTTGGCTTCTAACGCCGCAATTTTTTTGAGGTAAAAATTTTCTGGACTTTTTTCCTCATTTTCAACTTTTGGACATTTTTCCCCAGTGCATTTTTTCTTATGCCGCCAGAGTGTTGTTCTACTTTTAAATTTTAGACCACAACCACTACATAAAAAATCATTTGCTACTTTTTGTTTCACTTTTGAAACACTTTTTGAAACATTTGAAACGTGTTTTTTTGTTGTTAAATGTTTATTGTAATTATTCCTTTTGCTGGTTGTATAGTCACAACATTCACAATAAAATTTTTGAATGGTGTGGCTACTTTTTGCTACTTTTGCTACTTTTTGTTTCATCTCTAAATAAATGTCCTATTTTATTTTTAAGTATTTTGGGGTAAAATAATAATCCATAGTGCTTTTTTTTAAGCTCTGGTAACAATTATTTTTAAATACTTTTTAAAAATTACCTACATCTTTCTAGGAACGTCACTTTTTGCACAAAAAAAACGAAAAAAGTCGTATGAAAAAATCGTTTTTGGACATTTATTTTTGTCCATTTTGCATATATAGGAGAACTTTTTATAAAAAAAATGTGTGTGCGGCACTTTTTGAGACTTTTCGGCACTTTTTGAGACTTGTCCAGAAATAATATTTAAAATATCAATTTAAAAAGATTTTTGGTTAATGTATCATAATGCTTTTCCTAATTTCTTGGAGTATTCCTTCTGCTAACCGTGTTTCCTGTTGGAATATCTTTGGTAACATGACACCCGCTGATGACATTAAACAGATGGGCGATCATATTAAAATGGTGGGTCGCTGGCACTATTTGAGTGGCGATGGTGGAGTTTGTATTTGTGAAACGGATAATGTTTCCGCTCTTAACTCTTTTATGCTTAACTGGGCTCCTATTTGTGATATTAAGGTAAGTCCTATGGTGGATGATGCTATGTCTAGGTTTAATCTTCAAGACAAGCCTTATTTCCAAGCTAATGCTTCAGGAGAAGAGGGTGCTCTGAAATCATCTGCATAGATTAAATAAGTATTTCACAGAAAATTGAAGTATATATTAATATAAATTAACATATACAAAAACACAATAAACATATAACGACACATTATAGAAAATGACGTTCATTTACGTTCTACAACTC
>MDSX01061339.1_pt1 | contig 54467 bp, 79 predicted proteins | sample 811141 | NCBI WGS metagenome assembly MDSX01 (sample SAMN05326642, study PRJNA326480) | marine metagenome | isolation source: seawater | place: Atlantic Ocean: South East | collected 2010 | reverse complement strand
CACCAGTGGAGAGGTGGCTGAGTGGTCGAAAGCGGCACCCTGCTAAGGTGTTAGACGGGTAACTGTCTCGAGGGTTCGAATCCCTCTCTCTCCGCCAGTTTGTACAGCATATACTAAGTTTAAAAGTTAAATAAAGTTATTAAAGGAAACTATTAATGGCAAAGAAAAAACAACCTAAAAAAACACCTAAGAAGTTAGTCCCAGAAGCACCTACACCATCAACACAAAATGCAAATCAGCAAGATGATGTAATGTATAAATTACTTGATAGTAAAATAGAAATACCACTAGGAATTCTAAGACAAAAACATATCTTTATAGCAACACCGTGTTATGGTGGCCAAATTGGCGAGCCCTACTTTAGAAGTATGATGAGATTGGCAATATTATGCAACAAGTATAATATAAAATATACAATTAGCACTCTTGCAAATGAAAGTTTAGTTACCAGAGGTAGAAATACACTTGTAAGTTTCTTTATGGAAAATAAAGATGCTACACATTTATTTTTTATAGATGCAGATATAGAATTCCAACCAGAAGATATATTAAGGATGGTAGCATATGATAAACCTATTGTTGTAGGTGCGTATCCTAAAAAAGCAATTAATTGGGATAGCATACTAGGTGCCGCCAGAGCAGAAGGCTTGGAAGAAACTGCAGAAACAATAGAAGGGCATAGTTCTAATTACGTTGTAAACTTTGATTTTCTTAAAGACGAAAAAGGAAATAACACACCTCAAGTACAAATTGAAGATAATTTAGTTAAGTTAAAAGATGCAGGAACAGGATTTATGTGTATTCAAAGAGATGTTATCCAAAAAATGTTTGATAAACATCCTGAATTTAAGTATGTAAACGACATTAATGTAGATAATAAGTTTGAACCTTATATGTATGCATTATTTGATACAGTTATAGATCCTGACAGCAGAAGATATTTGTCAGAGGATTATATGTTTTGTAGAACATGGCAAAACATGGGTGGAACAGTTTATTTAGATCCACGTACTGCACTTAATCATGTTGGGCATTACACATTTAGAGGTAATATTAGAAAATTATTCACAGGTGAGAACAAATATCATCGCGATCAGGAAGTAAAAAGTGGAAGAAAACACAAATAACGAAGTAAAAAAGGCACATATATCAGTACTGCTACCTACTAGAGGTAGACAGGAGGTACTTAAAGACAGTATTACTGGTCTTATAGAAAAGGCTAGTAACCCTAGTGAAGTAGAAATACTGTTTGGAGTAGATGAAGATGATCAAGGAGTAATAGAATATATTAAAAATGATCTTAAACCTTTGTTTGATAAACACAAAGTAGAAGCAAGAGCAAGTGTTTTTAAACCATTAGGATATGATAATCTACATGTTTACGTCAATACCCTGGCAGGAGCGGCCACAGGAGAATGGTTATTCTTTTGGAACGATGATTGCATTATGGAATCAGAAGGCTGGGACGATGTAATTAGGCAATATGACGGACAATTTAAGTTGTTAGGACCTAAAGATAATCATGCTGGACATCCATATGCAATACTGCCTATAGTTCCAAAAGATTGGTTTATATTAATGGGACATTTAAGTCAAAATCCTCAAAATGACGCATGGTTAAGTCATGTGGCTTATATGTTGGATATATTTGAAAGGATAGATTTTAGTTTTATACATGACAGGGCAGATATTACAGGCAATAATGATGATGAAACATTCAGAAACAGAAAGTACATGGAGGGCAATCCTCAAGACCCCAAAGATTTTGGACATCCAGACCAGCAAAATGCTAGAGTTTCAACAGCACACAAGATCGCTTGGTTCCTAAACAGAACAGGACAGGGAGATTTAACTTGGTGGAACAATGTAATAGCAGGAAAACAAGATCCATTTGAAAAAATGACTTGGGAAAAAGGTGTTCAGGGTGCTGGACAACTAGCCGCCATTGATCAGGAAGAGCCAGAATTACCTGATGATACTGTAATTTCCTTGTAAATCAGTAACTTAAAAACATAAAAAATTTAATCTAAACCGCTTGACAACAAGCGGTTTTTTGCTATAATAATGGTATATTTTAAAAAGGTAGGAGTTTTTATGTATAAAGTTTTTCAAATTAAGTTAGCAAAAGAAGTTACTAACTATGTAAATTCTAATGACAGAGGTCATTTAGGCGGAGAAGAAAAATATCCAGAGTATAAGGCACACATGGCAGTAATGAGAGGTGCTGAAGGCTTTACTGGAGATATGTTTGAGCATTACAAAAATGTATGTAATGTTGCTAAAGATGGCGGTCTTGTTTCAGGAGATGAGCCTTTTAAAGTAGATAACTTAGAAGAAGTATTTAAAATACTAAATGGTTATTATTTTGACGAAGATGCTAATAACGAAGAAGGCGAAGATATTGTTTTTGACAATCATGTAAGTGGTTACAAAATGAAAACTTTTGAAAGAGATGGTAAAACACATGAGTATCGTGATATGCATTCTCTTTCAGTAGGAGATATTGTACATGATGTTGATAACGACACATACAATATTGTTGACAGTTTTGGTTACAAAGATGTAACTGCAGAAATTATTGCTAATATTTCAGGGGAGGTACTAAATGAAGTTTCATAAGCAATTAAAAGTTCCTGGACTTAACGAGGAACAAATTATAGAGGCTCTTAAATCTACAGGAATGAAGATGAGACCTATGAGAGAAGAGTATTATGGTCAAAAGAAATTTAAGCCAACTAATACTATGAATGACTTTGTAATAGTTGTTGAAGATGAACTACTTGAAGTTCGTGCAAACGGCGGTTACAATGTTTTTAGTTTTTTACCTTGGATAGGTAGAAAGGCTTTTAAGTTAGATTATCTTACAATGAGATATACTAAAAGTGATATTGGCTATGAAAGAGATGGTTGGGAAACTATTAACAAAGACGGTCATAAACTAGGATTAAAGTATATTAAAGTTCACAGAGATGGTACACAGGAGCATTGTGTAGCACAATGAGTACTCACGCCATGATTGATATTGAAACATTGGGCACTATGCCCAATAGTGTTATATTGAGTGTTGGCGCAGTAAAGTTTGATCCTTTTAAATCACATAAGCCACATGATGGCAGACATTGGAAAATAGATGTTGACGCACAAACATCTAAAGGCAGATTTGTAGACGAAAAAACACTTGCATGGTGGTCTAAACAGGAAAAAGATATTCAAGACAGAGCATTTAGTGATCATGGCAGAATACCTGTTGAACCATTTATGCAAGAATTAAATGCTTGGCTAACAGGTTGTGAGCAGATTTGGTGTCAAGGACCACAGTTTGATATGGTTATACTTGAAGACTTTTTTAGAGACTTTGGGCACCATATGAATTGGTTTTATTGGCAAGTAAGTGATTGTAGAACATTGTTTAAAATGATGCCTCAAGATCCTAGAAAACAAATACAAGAAGATTTACATGATGCACAGGCTGACGCACACTGGCAAGCAGTATGCGTACAGCAATTTTATCGTGATTATAAAATTTTACCTAAAGGTTAGGCTAGAAACATTCTCGATATATTGGTGATTCTACCTGATTTCATAATTGTATCTAATTTTTTCCAAGTAGCACTAGCAAAACGATGAGTTTTACTGGCTACTATTCCTATGGATTTCGCCATTTTATTCTCCTGTTGTGTTAAAAATGTATAATGTTGCATTTACTTTATCACAATGTGAACTGTAAATATTAAGCAACAGTTATGTTACATTTTTGTTACAGTTTTATTTATCATTAACAACTGACTTATTAAATGAGTTTAGAATATTAAAAAAGGCTTGACAAATAACAGTTTTTTGCTATACTATATGTATATTAAATATTTAGGTAGGAGTAAATATGCAAACATTAGTAATTCAAACACAATACAGAGAGAACTATGCGGCTCATAACGAAGGTTATAAGCATGGCGTAAGTGAGCCTTATTGGAAATTTAAGGGCGGTTGCACTTATTTTGTTACTGATCTAACTGATACCAATATCAACAATATTGTTGCTAATGGTATTCCTACATTAACCAAACTAATTGAATCCTTTAATGAAGGTTTTGAAGAGTACATCATCGACTGGGAGATACGTGATCTTGGTAAAAATGGCGACGGTAAAGGCCCAATTTGTGAAAGTTGGGAGATTCCTGTTCAGTTCTATTTTGAGGACAAGCAATGGAAATGTCGTACCCATCACACACCAGGCGATGATGAATCCTTTTGGAACTCTGCTATTAAAAGCAGAGCAGAGCAATGGATACCTGGCGAGGGTGGTACTAGAAATGACTACAAATGTCAGTATAAAACTGCTAATGGTTGGTTTGATCAAAATGATCCGCAACTTAAAACTGAAGTAGAGGCCGCTTAATGACACCTTGGAACATTATACAAAAATTAGAATCAGATAACAGCAGATTATTTAAAGAGTCTGTTGTATTAGAGCATATAAATGATGAGGTGTTTTTGCAAGGTTGTAGACTAGCATTAGATCCACTTGTAACATTTGGTGTCCAACAGGTTCCTTTTAGTGAAACAGATGGACCTGGTGTAGATGTTGGTAAGGTACACGAAGTTTATCATAGTCTTATAAACAGGACTTTAACAGGTAATGCCGCTCGTGATGCCATACAAGAACTTTGTGATGAGGCAACTAATGAAGAATGGAACGATTGGTATAGAAGAATACTTATTAAAGACTTTCGTTGTGGTGTTAGTGTTAAAACTATTAACAATGTGCAAAAAGGCACAATACCAGTATTTGGTTGTATGTTAGCACATGACGGAGCAAAACATCCTAAGAAGATTAAAGGAGAGTGTCTAGTAGAATACAAATACGATGGTGTAAGAGTTATTGCTATTGTGCAAAACGGTAGTGCTACATTATACAGTAGGAATGGTAAACTGTTATCTAACTTCCCTCACATAGAGGAGGCTCTTAGTAAGCCTGAATTTAATAACTTTGTGTTTGATGGAGAGGTAATGAGTGATGATTTCCAAAGTTTAATGAAGCAGGTTCACAGAAAAGAAGGTGCTCAAACACAGGACGCCTACTTGGCATTGTTTGACGTACTAACACTTGCAGACTTTAACAAAGGAAAAACTGAAGATAATGCTACTGTAAGACGTGAATTACTTACTACATTACAGTTTGATGATTGTGTTAAAGTTGTAGATGCAACACTTATTAACTTTGATACAGAAGAAGGCAAAGCAAAGTTCGACGAAATGAATGCAGAAGCCTTAGACAAAGGATATGAAGGACTAATGATAAAGCCTACATTTGAAGTTTACAAATGTAAACGTAGCCATGCTTGGTTAAAAGTAAAGCCTTTTATTGAGGTTACACTTAAAGTAGTAGCAGTAGAAGAAGGCACAGGCAAAAATGAAGGCGTATTAGGTGCTCTTGTAGTAGAGGGAGAGGACGATGGAAAGTTTTTCCATGTAAACGTTGGCTCTGGACTTACTGACGAAAACAGAGAGCAAATTTGGGAAAGCAGAGATGCAGTAATTGGACAACTTGTTGAGGTTAGAGCAGATGCGGCTACACAAAGTCAAGATGCTGAAGAGACCTGGAGTTTAAGATTCCCAAGATTTAAAACTTTTAGAGGCTTTGAGCCAGGAGAGAAAATATAATGTACAACTGGGTATTTGGTTGGATCAGTATAGAGTATCTCAAACACAAGGGAGTAATAAAATAATGGAAATTTATTTAAAAGAAACCACTAGGGACGAAGATAAAATACAAAAAATTTATAGTTTTCCTAATGGTTATGGTGCAAGTGTAATTAAAGGAAAATACACTTATGGTGGAGATAAAGGATTATGGGAGTTGGCTCCTTGGATTAATGACACTAATGAATTTATAGGTGTAAGCCTGTTAGGCTGGGGCGACGATGTCAAGGGAAATTTACATGATCCTGATGTACATGCTATACTAGGAACTATTTCGAGGTTACCTAGTGCCTAATTGGTGTTCTAATCACGTAGAGATAAATGGTCCTAAAGAAAAGATTAAGGACTTGTTTGATGTTGCAAAAAACGGCGAAGGTTTATTAGAGGCTATTGCACCTTTAGGAAAGTGGGACTATCATGATGCTATTCAGCATTGGGGCACAAAATGGGATATTAATATCAGTGAAAGCGGATTAGCCTATTTAGACCATAATGATAAAACAGGAAGTATTAGAGGATATTTTGAAAGTGCATGGAGTCCTCCAGAGCAAGCCATGTTTACTTATATGGATAATAATCCAGATGTTAATATAGAATTATTTTATTATGAGCCCAGCATGGATTTTGCAGGTTCATTAAGAGAAGGCACTATAGAAATTAGCAAACAAAATAAAGATTTTTGGTTAAACACAGATTTAGGTGTTGCATTAGATAGTCATTTTGGTGTAGTTGATATGCTAGATGAATATGAGGAAGAAATACAACAAGAAGTATTAGCAGAGCCTCCAGATGTATTACACGAAATCTAATCTAGGTATAAATAAAAACATGGGACAATACGACGAACTAGTTGAAAGGCAAAGACTATTACTTGCCGCAGAAGAATGGGCAAATGGTATTAAATCTATGCACTCCCATCAACTTTCATCTATGTGGTACGACACAAGACCTCAAGATACACAAAACGGACAATTTGTAATAGATAAGCAATACAATGGAGGTGAAATAGAACGTACTATTTTTGACTCTAAAAGCAATCATATTGGAACATATATCTTTGGAAAACGCAAAACTGGAGACGAATTAATTTCAGAATACACAAAATATAATCATTAGGAAACTACTTGACAATTAAAAATTTTACTTTATAATGACAGAATATACAAAAGATGATAGCCAAGTAGATGTTCAAGCAATATGCAAAAAACACGATATAGGCAGATATAAACTTATTGAAGTATCAACTTTTGTTGCTAGAGTATTAGGGTTAAGACCTCATGATGCTCTTAAAAAGTTACTAGACATAGAAGATTTAAATCAGTATATCAAAGAAGTTAAAGGCAAAGTTTTTGATAAAGATTTAAGAGACAGACTAAGAAAAGTTTAATTAGGAACCCGAGTGGTATTTCGTAAATTGGGTTAGGGCATGAGGCAAGATTAGATTAAGCCGCTCCCCTTGGTAAAATTCCCTAAGTGTACTGTTCCTAATTACTTGCCCTGTTCGTCTAGTGGTTAGGACACCGGGTTTTCATCCCGGCAACAGGAGTTCGATCCTCCTACAGGGTACCACCCTTAACATGTAAGGACATTAAATGGTGAGAGTTACTGTAAATGGTAGAATAGCAAAGAAAGAAAAAGTAAAGCAATATTCAGAACAAGTGCTAACAGATTTAATGCCAAGATTAAGGCGTAATGTTGAAATAGATATCTACGTTGTTACTCAATGTGACGACAAAAATTACGCATTATGTTGGGGCGATAAAAATGAAGTAGAGATTGAACTTGCAAGAAAAAGTGGTAAGAAAAAATTTACATTAGACGAAATGATGTTAAATTTAGCACATGAACTAGTTCATGCAAAACAATTTATAAGGGGAGAACTACACCCTACATTGTATAAATGGAAAAAGTTCAAGAAGGATTATGCTAAAACTCCTTATTTTAAACAACCCTGGGAGAAAGAAGCATTTTTAATGGAAGATAATATTTTTAATAATTACTGGAAATAATGGCAAAAGTATATAATAAAACAACAGCAATAACTCCTACCAGAAAGAGCACAAGTCAAGGTGCTGGTGGCAGAGGCAGACGTGTTAAAGTTGCGATGTCAACTATGAATAAACACAAAAAGCGAAGCCACAAAAGGTATAGAGGACAAGGCAAATAGTTTAGATCGGCATAGTTGTTCTCCTAATACACAATTTAACCGATCACTCCGCAGTAGTAATACTGCGGAGACCTTGATAAATATCTATATGAAAAACTACGACCCTTATAACAATTACATGACATCTGATGTTATTAATACAACTATCACAGAAGATTGGGAATGTGAATTAGTAGCACCTAAACATCAGGCTCTACACTCTAGAGCAAATATAGATCCTTTTAGTACAGATTTTAATTGGTTCGAAAAAGAAGCAGAAATGCTACAACTTATGCATGATAAATTTGGTATAGGATTAGCATCGCCACAATTAGGTTACGGTTATAATATGTTTGTTATGAATCATGAACATCTAGGAGACATTGGTGTTTACAATCCTGAAATATTAGAGTTTAGTGAAGAAACATGTAGGTATGAAGAAGGCTGTTTAAGTTTTCCAATGCTGTATTTAGATGTCACTAGACCAGAAAAAGTTAAAGTTAAATACACAAAAACAGACGGAAAAACTGATGTTGAAACTTGGATGGATGGAAGAGATGCCAGGTGTTTTCAACATGAATATGATCATTTACAAGGTGAACTTTACATAGATAAAGTAAGTGATTTAAAATTAAAAAGAGCATACAACAAAAGAGAAAAGTTCTTTAAGAAATTAGAGAGACAAATGAGAGATGCTTAATTATCCTTTTTGGGTAAATGACTTTGATAGAGTTAAAGACCACAGAACTACCCATCCAGAAGTTGCAAAGATATTTGAACAGCCTGTAGCATTTTGGTATGGCGCAAAACGTAATAAAAATGCGTATGCAAATCTAGAAAAAAGTCTTAAAAGACTACTAAAAAGAACATTACCAGCACTTCCTTACTTTGTAATTTACAACTTACCTAATAGAGATTTAGGGCATTACAGCAAAGGAGGAGCCTCTGACGCAACAGAATACCTACTCTTCTTACAAGAGTTCTGTGCAGGTATTAAAGGACATAAACCTATTATTATATATGAGCCTGATGCATTACCTCATTCCACACTTATGGATCAAAAACAATCTGAATATCGTAAAAATTTATTACTATCTGGACTAGAAATTTTAACAGAAGAAAGCGATGCTTATGTATATATAGACATAGGTCATAGTAATTGGCTTAGTCCAGAACAAGCATCAGAACTAATTTCCAGTGTTTCTAACGCAGGTATAAGAGGCTTTAGTGTTAATGTAAGTAATTATAGATCAACAGAAGAGAGTATGAAATGGGCCTTAAAGGTATGCGAATACAATGAAAATTGGCATTTTATTATTGATACAAGTCGTAATGGAAAAGGTCCTCACGGCAACGACTGGTGTAATCCTCCAGGCAGAGCATTAGGTATTCCGCCTACATGTGATACAGGAGAGGCTAAGTGTGATGCCTTTCTATGGGTAAAAATACCAGGCGAATCAGATGGCAAGGGTAACGGAGGACCTAGAGCAGGTAGATTTTGGCCTGATATGGGTAGTGAGTTAGTGGGAAATACTGATGACTGATACATTATTTGACAAATATGTACAGGAAATGATGATATGGGAAATGTTATTAGATAGTAATAGAACCAATCCTTATATTAATTTTATTAAAAACAATGTAAAAGATAAAATAGTTGTTGAGTGTGGCACAGGCACAGGATTTTTTTCCTGGTTAAGTGTAAAATACGGTGCTAAAAAAGTTTATAGTTGCGAAAAAAATTTAGATACGATTAAAAATTTAACTGAAAGATTTAAGGATATTAAACAAATAGAGGTAGTTGATATAGATGTATTCAACGATGTTTTGCCTCAAGGAGATATTTACATACACGAGTTATTTGGACATTGTGCATTAATAGAGGGACTTATGTTCTTTTTAGCAAATTGCCAAAAACAAGGAATATCTAATATATACCCTAACAATATAAAATTAAAATCATGTAATGTAGATAATATTATTCAAACACCTGTATCTATAGACAATTACGACAGTAGTAACTTAGATATAGATTTACTTAATTTTTTTACAGCAAATAATAAAAACATAGATCCAAATAATCTTTTGTTTAATTCAGAGTATAATATTTTAGAAGAAAAGATTATGTTTGAGGGAGATATATTTAAATTATTAAATTTTGACTTCCCTACAAATAGAAAATATTTGCATACTTACTTTGAGGCAGGTTTTGATAATGATTATTATTCAAGTTTTGCAAAGAAACAAAACCATTGGGAAGTTAGTAAGCAACCAACTTATGCTTATACAGTATCTGCTAGGTTTTATTTACAGGATAAATTAACTAACGCCACTAGGATCGTCGACTGAAGTAACTTCGTCACTTACTACAGGTTCTGCTTTAGGTTCATTTAATTCAGCATCTAAATAGTTTTTAGCACCTTGTATGTATTCATGTGCTTTTACAATTTTAGCCTGCCACCAATGTGGGAAATCTGAGTCTGGTAAACCGTCTAGCATTTTGTGAACATCTATAGCATTTTTTCCTATTAGATACAATTCTTTTTTAATCATACCTTTTTCATTATCGATATGGCCTATTGCGGCTTTTTTAGTTTCGCCTTCGCCAGTATCTGATTTATAATCTACTCCAGGTTCACCGTCACCTTCTTTAACAATACCTGCTAGTTCTTGTAATCTATCTATTTCGTTCATCTTCATTTTTTCTTCTTTTTATTTGAATTGCAACCACCTTCATCTACTGAATCAAGTCCTGCTAATTTTCTTAGTTCGTCCATTGCGGAGTCTAAAGCCTTACTAGAAGTATCTGTTATTGCTTCTTCTACATCTAGATCTTCTGGATCAACGTCCATCTCGCCATGATCTTTCCAATCTGCATTATCAACTAGTTCTTCGACATATATTTGAATTATTTCATCTCTGTCATCATCAGCATGTAATCCTTTTTCTCTGCCAATTTCATTTATTTCGTCATCAAGTTCTTCTATAGAACAACCAATTGCTTTACACATGGCTTCTTCGCCGCCTTCTTGATAAGCATCCATTATTTCATCATATGCTTGATCTTCTCTACTTTGCTCTCCACTTACATCAAAACTTTCTTCTGCCATTGCAGGTCCGCCTAAGTTTGCGTATGCTTTTTCGGCTCTATCTATAAGATTTTTAAGTTGCTCTGCGTATTGTTCCATACCCTGATAAGAGAACATTTTTAATTTTTTAATGTAAGGCTTAATCATTTCCTGATCTATTGGTCTAATATTACCACTTTGATCGCCAACATCTAATGCTTTGTCGATTCTGTCACTGCTTCTAGAACCACCACCTAAGTCTTTATTTAACTTTGCTAGTCTTGAACTTGTTTGGTCTAATTCTTTATCATCGCCCTTCATATCCATTTTTTCTTTTTCTTCGTCAGGTAATTTATCAGGATCTACTAGTTCATTTAAGCCTTCCATTGGCTCTGGTTCGTTCATTTCGCTTTCTATTTTACCTTGTATTTTTTCTAAGCCAAATTTCTCTATCATATCTATGTAACTTTGTATAACATCGTCTGCCATCATTTCATCTGCATCGTCTGAGTTGTTGTACTTCATAGCATTTAACATTTCTAAACATTCATCATCATTTTTGCAATCCATAATACCTGCTTCTGCATCAGTCATTGCAATATCAAACGCATTACCACCTTCCATTGCCGTTGCTGGAGAGTTCTTTTGAATATAATTTAAGTATTTTTGATATTTGCCTTCAAGTTCTTGTTCAGTTGCTTTTTCCATTCCTCGAGTTTCTGAATACCATTCACTTTTCCATTGTCCATAAGAAAGAGGAGTGCCGTCACTATAAACTAAAAGTCCTCCAGGACCTGATTTGAGTGCTTGTTCCTGTATTCCGTAATCTGATCTAATATCATTTAAGTCAACACTTTCGTTTCCTAATTCTTGGTCTTCAGGATCAAATTCTCTATCATCTCCTGCTTCTAAATCCATTTCTTGTATTGCTTTCTTTACAATTTCAAGTGCAAATGATCTATCTTCTTTTTCAAGATCTGCCATTCCGCCATCTCTCATTCCGTCAATAATTTCACTTAACTTTTTACTGACTTCTAATCCGTTTTCGTCTGGCATAATTCTTTCATTAATCTCAGATAGTAGGTTTGCTGGAGATTTCATTAATGCATCAACAAAAACGTCTTTTTTATCTTCTGGGTCATTTATTTTTTTATCTTCTGGAAATCTGTTCGCAATACTCATCATTGCTGAACTTTTGCTTACAGGAGCAAACTCTATATCACTAGGTTTGATAGGACTATCAAACTCTACAGGAGCCGCTTCTTTAACATTTAACCCTGCTAATTGTCTTAAAATATTTAAATCTTCGCTCATTTTATCACCTACTATTTTTTTATAAACTAGTTCAAACACTGGTTCATTATAATTTTTAAAGTACTTTGTAAATACTTCTTTTGCGGCATTTTTATCTGGTGCATCTGCTATTGCTTTTCTAAATGCACTTGCACTCAGTATGCCGTTTTCTACGTCGCCCTTTTCATTAGGTACAACGATGATATAACCTCTGTCCATCATTGGCTTTGGTTCTTTCTTAATACTATTTATCATTTGGAAGTAATATGGCTCACCATTTTGTTTTAAAGATAACCCAGTTTTCTCATCTATATTACTAAATTTAAATCTTGGATCTTCTTCCATATCCTTTTGTCCAACTGCAAAGTAAACAGCAGTATTATCAGGATCTTGTATATAAGGCTCTAAATCCTCAGGATGATAGTTACGTCTTACTTGTAAAACCTTTTTAGGATCTATCCCATGACCAGATGCTATTAATTGCTTTTCTTTAAAATTAAAGGGGGATCTGTCTGCTTCTACTTTGTCTGAAGTAGTAATATATACTTCTGCATCAGGATATTCGTTTACTAATTTCTGATACACAGAAGCATGATGGCCTAGCATAGGCTGAAATCTTCCAGGATATATAACTACCTTCTTCATATTTACTATTTATCAGAATGGACGCCATATGCTTAACTCTCCGATCTCTATATGCTGTGGCTGATTTATTGCCCACACAATAGCATCGGCACATTCATTTGCAGATATTTTGTTTTTATTTTCTATACCAGGAATGCCTGAAATCATATCAGTATCTACAAAACCAGGATTAATATTAATCATTCTGCATTTTCTATCTGTTTTAAACATCAGTAAAAATGCTTGATGGCTTAGTGCGGCCTTTGTTGCTGAATAACCTGTTTGGTTTCCACTTAGTCCTGGATACTTACTTAAACTGGATATGTTTACAATAGTTTTATTTTCGTTGTCTTTCCATTTATTAAAGATTGCATTAAGTAAGTCTATCTGAATATAGTTGTGCCAGGCATTGTTAATAAAGACATCACAGTTTTTAACAGCATGTACTATTGCATTAAAGTTTTCAGTAATATCATAACCATTGCTTCTACTAAATCCATGGACTTCATTGTCCTTTTCAAGGATATCGTAACATGCTTTTCCTATGCCTTTACTATGACCAGTAATTGCTATTTTCATACTTTACTCCAACAAGATGCCATCTAGGTTCAGCACTAAAATTTATTGCTGTATGGTATCCAGTTGTATTTAACTCATAAACATTATTGGGTTTTAAATTATAGAACTTTGCATTTTCACATTCTTTGTTATCAAAAAAGGATAGGAAACATTGATTGTTTGTTTTTAAGGGAATATGTAATCTAATATTCAGATTGTTAGAGCCATCTCCATCTCTATGCAAACTGTATGTTTTACTAGGATCTAGTTTCATTATTCTCCATCTGTAAAACTTATTGTATTTCTTAATTACATCTTGCACAGGAGAGTCTTTAAACCATTCTATACATTGTGAGTATGCTTTTTGTGGGTATTTTAAATCTGCTATTTTACCTGCACTACATGTCCAGTCGTTATTACCATCAACAGATGTAACACTAAGTTGATTGTAGTCCCAAAGTAAATTATGTGATATAAATGTTTCAACAGATTGCCATAATAGATCAGAGTCTATAACATCTATCTGTTTTACAAATTCCATACATATACTTATTAAATTTTAGTTGTGGTGATTACCACTTTCGGCATGACCAATATCTGGCTTTTGTCTTTGGACCTGGATTGTCGCAATTATGTCTTGCTCTAAAACTCTTTCTGGCTTTAGGATTACTCTTTCTGATACGCATAGTAGGACGTTTTGCAGATGTACCACCATGGCCAAAGTTTACTTTTTTTACATTTCCTGTTTTAGGATCTTTTACATAAACTTTAAACTTCTTAACATCGCCACGCATAGGCTTATTAAGTTTTACCTTACGTCCTCTGTACTCTGCTTCAAATGTATTCTCTTCGTCTATACTGTAACCTAATATACCAAACTCTTCTGTAAAGTCCTGATCTTCATCTAATGTGATTTCTTCGTATGCTTTGGTTCCACCAAATCCTGGATCTTCTCCATCTCCGTCGCACACTGGACAACTTTTAAAATCTTTTACGTTTGCGTCTTTATATCCTGTTCCTTTGCAAGGCTCACAATCACCTTTAGATGGTTTGTCTTTAGTATTTTCATCTAATTTTACATCATAAAGCATTTTTGCTGTAAGTTTTATAACATCAGCCATATCAGGATCTAAACTTTCTAACTCTGCGTAAAGTTCTGGTGCAGTCATTTCGGTCCACTTGTTTGGTTCGCCTAATGCTTTTGCTAACATTTTACTTACATCTGCTTCATTAGAATCTGTATCTACATCTTCGGCATGCATGGCCGCCATGTGCTTCTTGTATTTCTTTGTTCCTTTTTTATGTGGTGACTTACCTTCATATTGCATTGGGAATACAGGATCTCTGTCTTTAAGATCTGCTAAATCTAAACTCATTGTAACTTCGTCCATTACACTACCACTATCTAAAATATCTATTACTCTGCCAGTAGCATAATTACCTATAGGTTGACCACCTACTTCCATTTTAGGGTCTACAATCTCATCTACATCAAGATACTCTAGTTCCATATACATTTTGTCATGTAGTTCTTCCAAACTTTCCATATCATCTACACGGTCAGTAAATTCATCTATTAAATGTTTTACTGTGGCGTCATGTATAATGCTTCTTTCTTCGCCTTCAGTTACAGAAGATTTTTGGGGGAAATTTTGTTTTTGTATTTTGTACTCACCTTTAATACCAGCATCTTTTATCATCTTAATTGTGTCTTCTGCTTCTTTTTCAGTACTGTAATGTGTTTTGCCTCTACCATCTGGGCCTATAACTACATATCTTTCTTCTTCTTTTAATGATTCGTAAGGTGACATATTTACATCATAATCTGCAGGTCTATCATCAGGAAATAATTCTGGAAATAATTCTTTTTTTCTTGGTATATATTTCTTGTTATGTAATTCTTGATCTAAATCAAGAAGTCTTTTTTCTAAATCTTCTATTTTTTGTCTGTACCAGCCATCAGGGTTTTTAAAATTATCCCCTAGGGCAAATGCTAATAGCATTTGTAATTCTTCTCTCTTTTCATCATCTTTATATATTCCTTTATCTAGATGATCTAAAACTCCTTCTGTAAGTCCTGCTTTTTTCATACCTTTGGCTATTAAGGCACTCCTTTGTCCAATACCCATAAATGGATAATCGGCTTTCATATACTGATACATTTGTCTAGGATCGTCCATCATTTTGACTGCTCTAGCAATCTGATCTATTACTGCTTCATCTCCAGGATAATCGTCTTGTGCCTTTTTCCTTTGTGCATTTTGCTCATCATGTTTTATAATGTCTACCCAACTAGCACCTACCATTTCGCCTTCGTCACAGCCAAACATACCATGGCCATCACACTCATAAGCAGAGCCTTCTATCTCTTCGCCGTCATCATCATACTCTGGATACTCTGCATCCTGATAACCTGTGCCGGCACAATTAGGGCAAATGCCTTGCATAACACTTTCCTGTTCCCAGCCTTTAGCAAATTCATCCATTGCATCTTTAAGATCTTGAAATGCTTCTTTTCTTTCTTCTTCGTCATAATAACTATCTGGGGAACCTATCATATCATCTGATAAGTCTACATCTTCTCTTAAATAACTTTCTTGTATTTCAAAATCACTGTCAGTAGTACCACTGTACCTACTAGCACCAGCACTTGCTTTACCTTGTCTGTATGCTAAATGTCTTGCTTTAGTTTTGGCATCTGATTCGCTACCAGCAAGTATTTTTTCTTTAAATCCTTTAGGACCTTTGACTGTATAATATTTGTATTCGTTTATTTTGGATTCTTTTTTCTTTGCTTTGCCTTTTTTGATTTGTTTGCCTAGACATCCTGACTCATCTACACTTTCTTCAGCATTGAGTTTGGCCGCAATAGCCATTTGACGTCTTTTCTTTTTGCTTTTGCCTTTGAACTGTGGAGCATCAGATTTTTGGAAATCTTTAATGACATCTCCCATATCCATTTTTTCTATCTTTTCAAAAAAGTTATTCAGTTTCATACTTATATTTATCATAATTAATCCAAATTGCCAACGCCTGCCTAACACCAGACTCTACAGGTTTTACACCATGCAGGTTCCAAGTATTACTGAATATAACAGCATCGCCTTTTTTAAGTTCTATTGGATATCTATGATATGGTCCTTTATCATCTAAAGTAAATACACCGCCCGTAAATCCCTCATTTATTTGTACTATTATTGTATGATGAGCAGGATCTGTATGTGGCTCACATCCTTCTCCTACACCATATTGTGTAACGTACATTCTGTCAAGAGCAACACTAAAATCTTCATCTATTGATTCATTTAATTTTTGTCTAACTTCTTCTGATAAATCCAGTTCTATTCTAAAAGGAACCTTTTCCATTCTGTACCATGTGTTTAATGGAGGCAAATCTACAGATCTGTCTATGCTAGGCATTGTATCGTAGTTTGGTGGGGGAATGTTTTCAAGTATTTTGTCACAGATGTCAGCACTAAGAAAGTTTGGTAACATCTTGTAACTAATAGCCATACGACTATTTATTTGTGGTTTTTGCTTTACTCTTGTTCTATTGGCTTCTTAACTAATCTTACTTTGCGTCTTACTAACTCGTTTCTGCACTTCTGCTTAACTTTAGGTTTACCATTATCATTATTAATATATTCTATTAATTCATCTGTAGAAGTATTCTTAATATAATAATGTTCTATTTTAGTACCCTCGCCTTTTTTAAAAGATTTATGTGAAGGTTTAAATTTTATAGGCATGCTTTCTCCTAAATAATGTACTATTTAGTTAAAAACATGTTTTAATTATGATTATTTAGATTTAAATATTCTCTAGTCGAGACATCAATCTTTCTGCTCTGTTGGTAACCTGATGATACCATTTTGAGTCTCTGCCTTCTTTAGCGGCTTCTTTCCAATCGCTATCTAATATGCCGGCATGCATTTTTTTGAATTTGGAAAGTCTTGTCCTTCCCATATTGAACATCATATTGACCAGGATTTGCTGTACTTCGTCTGGTAGTTTTCCAAATATCCCTTCTTCGTATAGCAACTCACATTCACTAATTGCTGTGTTGAGGTCTTTTTCAAAACATTCTTTGACTCTGTCTTCGTCCACTGGCGTACCAACTTCCTGTCCGTGTTCCGGATCTGATTCGAGCACCAAATGGCCGACACCAAATGTTGGGTACCCAAGATGGTCTTTGTAGATTTCATATACTACACCTTCGTCAATCTTTAATTGTTCAAATACTGCTTCTCTATCTAAATCTGTGTCCTTTCCAAACCCAAACATTTTATTCCTCTTCTTTCCAGATAGTCCAAGCACCGTATAAGATCATACCGTAAGCAATTAAGTTTACAGGTGCTAGTATCATTACAATACCACCAACAATTAGGACACCTCCGTCCCAACTTGTTCTCTCTTTTAGTCTTGCTTTTATAAAGTCCATCATATCAACTCCTATTTTTTCTTTTTAGATTTACGGGTAGTATTGCTAACATTCTTAGCCTTACCCTTTCTATTTTTGTTAGGATCGTTTCTACGTTTCTTCCTAACTGCGGCACCTATGGCGGCTTTACCACCTTTGGCTCTTAGACTAGCCGCTCTGCTTTTGCTAAGGCATTTAGGTTTTCCTTCTCCAGGTTTACTGTCTCCGCATTTGCCGATACGTTCGCCTTTTGTGTTGTAACGGTCCCATCCACCGCCACCGGCTCCACCTTTTTTGCCTTTGCCAAACCATGCACGAAGATTTTCTTCTATTTCTTTCTCTCTGTTTGCAAGATCCTCTTCCATACCTTGTAATAGAGCATTAAAATCTTGTGCAAATTCTATTGTTTCGTTAATACTTTCGTTTTTGAGACTACTGATTTTGTCTCTAAGTTCTTTGATATCTGCTTCTATGTCATATAATTTAAACTTCATTCCTTTATCTGCTAAACTTTTTAGTTCAGGATGGAATTTCATTGTAACAATTTTAGCATCTTTTTTCATCATTTTGCCATCTATAAGTACTTCTACTTCAAATGGTACATGCTTTTCATACCAGTATGCCATATCGTAACCACCATCGTCTAATAACGTAACTAGTAATCCTCTGTCGTATTTGTCTCCTTCTGCACGGAGTACTTTCATTTCGCCTCTAGGCAAATCCAAAGCAATATTAGTATCGCCTGATGTAGGTTCTTCCTCTTCTTTCATAGGAAGTTCATTATATACTTCATATAGTTTCATTGTATTACTATTTATCGGATTTTATGAAGTAGAATTACTTCTTTGACTTTTTCTTTTTCTTCTTGGAGTTGCCCCAATTTTTAGCACCTACTTTACGGCACTTAACTAAGGCTCCACTGGCATAGGCACTTGGCCATACTTTATATCTGCTTTTAACTTTGTGATAACATGCATCTTGTTTTTCATTTAATTGTGTTTCATGCACAATACTGCCTTTACATTTAGGACATTGTGTAAATGGAATAGGATTTTCCATAACTAGTGCGCCATTATCTCTTTTATAAACTTTTTTACCTATCATTCTAGCCAATTTATTAAGGAATGTTATGTTGTCCATATCATCTTCTAATGCCTTTTTTTCTAGATCATTTAGTACTGCTTTTATTAATGCAGATTTACTAGCAGAATATCCACCTTCTTCTAATTCTTTTTTAAGATCTATCTTGGCTTTTTTTCTATCATAGTCTTTAACAGACTTATGAGCACCTGCCCCTGGCATATTTTTTGAATGCTTTGCTACAGGATTCTGTCTTTTTGTTTTTCCTTCTGTATAATCTAGTTTTCCATCTTTATTAACAGCAAGTCTTCTCATACCTTTATCTATTCCGCCTGGTTTGTCTTGACTTGTATATGCATAAGGCTCTCTGGATTGTGTATAAATGTTTTTAATTTGATCTGCAAATTTATCTAAAGGTAAATTTTTATATTTTGGATTAGTCATTGCACCAAAAAGAAAACCTATAAATTTTTCAGGCCCAATATCTTTCATCATAGAGTGCAAATCATTTGCTAAAAGTCTATCTTGTAAATCCATATTATCTAGTTCGCTTTCGCCTACCATTCTACCTTGCATAGGATGTGGCGACTCGTGACCAGGATTAGGTTTAATAAGTTTAGGCTTCTTTTCAGAAGCCTTAACTTGTTTTGATTTCTTTTCTATGATACTATTTAATTTCATCTTAACTTATTTGCCCTGAGTACCAAACTCTAACTACTGCCGAACCTGCCGTTGCACCACCTTGTGTAACATAGGCATTTAAGGCTGTGGCACTTTCATATTTATACTTTGAGTCCTGTTTTACTTGAATGTCAGGATCAAAGCCTACAAACAATCTGTCATTATCACTACCATCTCCAACAGTAATATTTGTTGTATCATTTGCATTAGTCCATGAAGCATCTTTTTCTACCATTACCATATGTATAATAGTATTGGAATCTGTTGTTCCTATAGATACTGTACCACTATTGTAGTTTACTGTTGTGTCTTTGTATTTTAGTTTTGGTGCTTCAATAACATCAAATTGTGCTTTTGTAACAGCATGAGTGGCCGCACTACCATTTGCCAAATTGGCATTTACTAATGCATCACTAGTGTTTACAAAACTAACTTGGTCAGAGTTACTGCCAACTACTTTGACACCACTCTTACCAAGTTGCACATTTGCACCAACTCCTGCAATACCATAGTTTTTTACTGAGTCTACCATTGTTTACTCCTAACTAATGTTACCTAAGTCGTTGTTGCTATTTTGAGCATTGTTAATTGAACCGTAATCTGTAACTGTTACACTATCACTTGCAACTACAATACTAATTGTTGCGGAGCCGCCACTAGCATTTCCGTTTGTTATTGCATATTTAAGTACACCAGCACTTGAATATTCGTATTGATATTGAGAATGATATTGTCCTACTTTAGTTACATCCATATCACCAGCACGGATAAATCTACTTGCATTAGAAGTATCACCAACTTCTATAAAATCGCCTGTAGAATTTCCTCCAGTCCATCCAGTAGGTATTTCCACTGTTACAGAAAGTACTCTTGTACCTGCGGCAACACTGGCTATATTGGCACTACCACCATTATAGTCTACATCTACTGTAATATGTTGTACTAATTCTTCAGAAGCGGCATCTAATTGTGCCTTTGTAACTGCTTGGGTGCTTACAGTAGCATTTGCAACTGCTATTTTTTGTAAAGCATCACCTGAAGTGTAAAAACCGATTGCACTGGCATTTCCGGCAATGTATGAACCTTGCTTACCTAGTTCAACATTTGCCCCAACACCTGCTAAATTGTATTTTTTAACTGTAGCCATTTATATCTCCAGAGATTGGTTTGTAATTACAATTAGTATTTATCTGTTCTTGACATATTTAATATGTGTGTTATACTTTCCACATGGAAAAGTCTTTTAGAATAGTCAGAACAATTACATCTGAAAAAAATACATACTCTGTACATGAGGTAGATATAAAACAAGATGGAAATAAAATACATCAGGAAATAAATCCGGTACCAGAGCAATTAACATTTGACAGTTTAGAGCAACTAAACTATAATTTAATTAAGTATTTAGATGCTTGTACACATCCTGTTGTAGACAATGTGCAAGACAGTTTAACAAAAGCAAAAGAGATATTTAAAAAGTGATGTTTGATCAAAGTAAAAAACGTATTGGTTTTTGTTGCAAATATTTAGAAGAAGATCAAACACAACCTAAAAAAGTTCTATTAGAAAAACAACAACGTTTTACAGAAAAAAGTACAACTGTTGCATGGTGCAACAGGCAAGAGGATAAATCTGTAGCAGAACAAAAGTTATTAGATCTTGTTGAACACAATATGCAAAGTGCTTACAACCTTGTAGAGTATGTAGGTGGACTGCCAGACGAAATGCGTATGGTAAGACTAGGCAGTAATCAGATACCTATGGCAACAGAGCCTACTTGGAGATATGTTTTTGAGGATCCTACTGTAATTAAAGAACTAGAGAAAGGTTTTGCTAAAGTAGGAAAAATTGCTAGACAAAATGATGTACGTCTAAGTTTCCATCCAGGACAGTTTTGTGTTTTGGCAAGTGATAAACCTGAAGTAGTAGAACGTAGTATAGATGAGTTTGAATACCATGCAAACATGATACGTTGGATGGGTTTTGGTAAAGAGTTTATGGACATGAAATGTAATGTCCATATTTCGGGTAGGCAAGGTTACCAAGGTATTATAAATATACTTGATAAATTGAGCCCTGAGGCTCGTAACACAATCGCTATTGAAAATGACGAAATGTGTTGGGGTCTCGATGAATCACTTAAATTGGAAAAACATGTAGCATTGGTGTTAGACATACACCATCATTGGATTAGAGATGAAGAATATATACAAGCAAATGATGACCGTGTTAAAAGGATCATTGATAGTTGGCGCGGTGTTAGGCCTACTTTACATTTTAGTTATAGCAGGAATGAATGGTTACCTGACCCATCCTTGCTTGAAGGGTCAGATCAACATGGAACTTTGCATGACATCAAATACTTACTCGATTTAGGTTGTAAAAAACAAAAACTAAGAGCACATTCAGATTTTTATCCAAATGTAAAAGCAAACAAATGGGCATTGAGTTTCTGGGACAACTTTGATATACAATGTGAAGCCAAAGCAAAAAATTTGGCTAGCCAACAATTATACGAACAAGCGATAGCAACTGGTAAATAGTTGCATGAAGAAAGTTTTGTGTATAGGCGGCGCAGGTTACGTTGGTTCAAAAATCAATGAAGTATTAGGACCTAAATACAATATTCATAATGTAGATTTAAATTGGTTTGGTGCAACAAAAAACGCACAATTTAATTTTGTTGACTACAATGATATAACTGACAGATATATTAAAAGGTATGATGTAGTAATATTACTAGCAGGCCATAGTAGTGTAAAAATGTGTGATGACAAATTTAGCAGTTGGAATAATAATGTTAGAAACTTTGCATCATTACTTACAAAATTAAATGGCACTAAATTCATATATGCTAGTAGCAGTAGTGTATATGGCAATACCACACAAGATGAAATAGATGAAGACTATTTAGACTTTAGTCCTATAAATTATTACGATATGGCTAAACTGCATATAGATCACTTAGCAAAATTAAGTGATACAGAATATTATGGTTTAAGATTTGGTACTGTAAACGGACCAGCACCACATATTAGAACTGACGTAATGATAAATGCAATGACAAATACTGCAAAAACAAAAGGAAAAATACATTTGTTTAATGCAGATACAAAAAGAAGTATATTAGGTGTAAACGATTTAGTTAGAGCAATAGATAAAATTATAGAATCTAATAAAGATAATAGAGGTGTTTATAACCTTGCAAGTTTTACTAGCACATCTGGAGAGATAGCAGAAGTAGTAGGCAAGGTTGCCAAAGTAAAAGTAATTAATAAAGATACACCAAAAGTAATTACTAATGAAAAATTAGAAAAGAAAAACTACAATTTTGGTGTAACTACTAAAAAGTTTGAGGAAACATTTAATTTTAAATTTAAAGACACATTAGATAGTATTGTGCATGAAACTGTTGGTAAGTTTAACGCATGTGAAGTAAAATCTAATAGGTCAGAACCAAAAGAATACGAATAACATCTAAATAAATAGTGACATGGACAATAAACTAGACAACATACTAGAACTTATTAAAGAATACATAGACGAAAAACAGGCAAATAAAACTTGGGAGCCTGGAAAGGATTTTGTAAATTATGCAGGTCCTTTATTTGACAGTGACGAATATGTATCAGCCGCAGAAACATTATTGGACGGCTGGCTTGTAATGGGCGATAAAAGTTTAAAGTTTGAACGTAAGTTTCCTAAATACTATGGCAAAAAACATGGCGTACTAACTAACTCAGGGAGTAGTGCTAATTTATTAATGATGGTGTCTCTTACTAGTAAAAGAGGACACAATTTTCCTAAAGGCACAAAAGTTTTAATGCCTATAGCAGGTTTCCCTACAACACTTAATCCAGCATTACAGGTGGGATTTACACCTGTATTTTGTGATATAGAATTGGAAACACTTAATTTAGATTTAGATCAGTGTGAAGAGATATTAAAAAATGATCCTGATATTAAAGTAATTACATTTGCTCATGTGTTAGGCAATCCACCAAACATGGATCAATTAATGGAGTTAGTTGACAAATATAATTTAGTATTACTGGAAGACTGTTGTGATGCACTAGGCAGTACATACAAAGGAGAACCATTAGGAAAGTTTGGAGAAATGGCTAGTTGTAGTTTTTATCCAGCACACCATATGACAATGGGGGAAGGTGGCTTTGTTGCATGTAATACAAATGAGCAGGAAGTAATTACCAGAAGTTTTAGAGAATGGGGAAGAGGTTGTTATTGCGTAGGGCCTGAAGCAAATAAACTAAAACACGGAACTTGTAAAAAACGTTTTAGTGATTGGATACCCACAATGCCTGACCAAACATTTGATCATAAATTTGTTTATGATGAAATCGGTTATAATTTAAAACCAATAGATATCCAAAGTGCTATGGGCCTTGAGCAACTTAAAAAGTTAGATACAATACATGCTCTCAGAAGAAGAAACTATAAGTTACTATTTGAGATTTATGAAAAGTATGAAAAGTATTTTATGTTACCAAGACCTAGAGAACATTCAGATCCTAGTTGGTTTGCTTTTCCATTAACAATAAGAAAAGATGCACCATTTACAAGAACAGAATATGTGGACTTTTTAGAAGATAACAAAATACAAACAAGACCTTATTTTGCAGGTAACATTATGTTACAACCTGCTTACAGTCATTTAATGAACCCAGAAGATGCAAAAGATAATTTTCCTAATGCAACCTTTACATTAACAAACACTTTCTTTCATGGAACAAGTGCTGTAATTACACCAGAGCAAATAGCATGGATAAAGAAAGTTGCAGACGATTTTTTATCACAATACGAAAATAGAATAATATGAAGAACTATTTTGTTCAAACACTTTGCAAAGTAAAGAAGGAAGATTACGATCCTGGACAACAAGTTCCAATACATGAACAAGATACTTATCCAATGTATCAAGAGTTGCAAAACTTATCTTATTCAACTTTTAAACACTTTATGGAAGGAGATTGGGAGTATGTACTTTTAGAAGAAGAAGTATCTCATGTGTTTGAAGTTTTCCAACAAAACTTCAGAAAGATATATGACTTATGGAACAGTGAGCCATGTAATATTTTATTTACAGGTTTAGATACTACAATGATACAACCTACAGAAATATTTGGTAAGTATGATAAATTTACTATGTTTAATCATAGTGATCCAAAACGTTCTCCTAATTTTGAAAATAATTTTAATTGTGATGTTAGATATTATCCTGCTACAATGGACAAGAAGTGGATGGACTATACTATGGAAAAAATAGATAGTTTAAAAGTTTGGTCAGATGAACAAGACATATATAATGATATGTTATGGGGACAAGGAGTTAAAGTAGAAGAGATACATGAACCTAAAATGGCATATCAAGGACACATGATACCTAATTTACAGCAAAACATAGAAGTAGGCAACGATTGGAACGGCATACACATTAATGATGCTCACATTGTACATTGGCATAGTAGCAGAGGTATTGCAAACAGAGTGCAACTCTTTAACAGTATATGTGAGTGGCTAGAAGTTCCAATACAAGATGATTAATGATTTACTTACACATACCAAAGACAGGTGGAACTTCATTAAGAAATGCTTTTTATCTTTCTGCAACTCCTGTACCTTTTACAGTTGCCCCTAGCCATATAATTACACTTTACAATATAGATACATATTGTGTTTTTAGTATAAGAGATCCTTTAGAAAGATTTTGTAGTGGATATTGGGAGAGATATACTAATAGCAGAAGACGTCAAATGAACAAAAATGTGAATATACTTTTCCAAGGGGGAGGGTATCAGGATCTTACAAAACCTGAACAAAATGTTTTTACAGATTTTCCAACTCCTAATCATTTTATATCAGGTTTACGAGAAGGTCTAGTAGATAATAAAAGACATAATTTTTCTGATACAGGATTAAATTTATTACTTTCGCCTTTAACTTTTTGGTTAGGCGATTTAGATGAATATAAAAAACATGAAGCAAAAGTTAAAGCAGTTTATGAACTTTCTAGTTTAACTAGAATAATGCAAGAGCAAGATATTAATTTACCTACAGATCCATTTTTAAGTCGTAGCAGAAAACAGTTCAAAGATATAAATCAATCATATAAAGTTTCTAAAGAGAATAAGAAGTGGTTTATAGAGTCGCTCCGTGCTGAGGACTATAAACTTATAGACTACATAAGGAATCAGTCATACTATATTCCTTAATTGTAATGCTTGGTGGCCACCTTGCATATCTGTTGAACAGTCATTTTGCAGTTCTCCTGCTCTATCTAGCCTATCCTAAGAGGGAGGCGATGTTTAATTACTGTTAGACTGAAATCTATTCTGCCCAACACATATATTTAACAAAAAACAAAAAAATATGCTAGAAATGTAGAATTTTGGTATATTTTGAAAGAAAAGGCCTGATTTCTCAGGCCTTTATCATTCTATGTCTATGTTACTTCTTGTTAAAGATGTGGTAAAGTACCCAAACACCTACTAATCCTAGTAAGCCTTCGCTACTCAATCCATTTAATATGGCCATGATATTTGGTACCACGTTCATATCACCTAGGAAAGGTATTGCACCACCAAATAGTATTTCTAAAACTATTCCTAGTGCAATTACACTTATACCGACATCTGTAAGTTGTTTGGCCCATCCGCCAACACTTTTAAGAATATCCATATCAACCTCCTAGAATTTACAAAATTGCAAATTCAGATAATATTTAAGTGCCAGTAATCCATAACTTATATACTCTGTTATTGTTAAATACAGTTATAAACCCATAAATTATAGGGATAAAACGTATGTTATTAGACAAACCAATAAAGAAAAACGATATAATTACACTAAAATTGCTTACTGGCGAAGAGGTCATAGGGCAATTTCAGGAAGATACAGATGGCCAATTAATTATTTCCAAAGCAAGTATTGTTGCGGCAAATCCACAAGGCGGACTTGGATTAGTACCATGGATGATGAGTTCCATGCCTGAGAGTGTAAGCATAAATAAAGATACAGTAGTCACATATGGTCAAACAGCAGAAGCCATTGCAGACAAATTTATAGAAGCAACCACAAACATTACACTAGCCAAATAAACACACATAGTATGATTGACATTCTCCAATATTTTGTTATAATATTGGAACGAATTTAGAGATTAATATGAAACGTGTAATTTTTCTATCTTTATTGACTATGTCAGTATTTGCGTCAAGTATAGATGCAAGACCTGATATAGATTTATCTATGAGTAACGATACTGTTTGTTTGGCTCTTAACTTATATCATGAAGCAAGAAGCGAAAGAACTGCAGGTATGTGGGCAGTTGGTGATGTTACTATTAATAGAGTAAAAAGTTCAAGTTTTCCAAATACAATATGCGGTGTTGTTACACAAGGCCCTACTAGAGAAAGTTGGAAGACTTTAAGATTTACAGACATTCCAGACGAACAAAGAATTTTTTATCCTATAAAAGGAAAGTGTCAATTTAGTTGGTGGTGTGATGGTAAAACTGATGTACCCTCAGAAATGGATAGTTGGTACAGAGCATTAGACATTTCCAGATTAATGATAGAAAATGAAGTTGGATTAGGACTTACAGATGGTGCAGACCATTATCATGCAGATTACATCGATCCGTTCTGGAACGATAATATGGTACTCATAACTACAATAGGCAACCATAAATTTTATAAAGACATCAGATAAATACTACTATTATACAGACGGTAGGAGAGTAGTATGTATGAGTATAGATGTAAAGTTCTGAAAATTATTGATGGCGACACAGTTGACGTTGATATTGATTTAGGATTTGGTATAGTTTTAAAAAATGAACGTGTTAGAGTCATGGGCATTGATACTCCAGAAAGCAGAACTAGAGATAAAGTAGAGAAACAATTTGGTTTAGCCGCAAAGAAAAGATTAAAGGAAATGCTTGATAATAAGTCAGGTCCTATTCTTAAAACACAAATTAATAAGAAAGGTGAGGACATGAAAGGTAAGTTTGGTCGTATATTAGGCGACTTTACAGTATATCATGGGCCTACTGATTCTTGGAGAATGGTTACTGAAATTATGGTAGAGGAAGGTCATGCAGTAGCATACTTTGGCGGTAGTAAGGATGAGATACAGCAAAAGCATATGGCTAATAGAGGTAAACTAATTCGTGAAGGATTAGTAAAAATGACTGAAGAAGAGGCAGGTTTGGTCTAAAAATCCAATAAAACATCTTGACAATATCTAAATAGAGTATATAATATAATATATATTTCGAGGTATTGTAATGAAAAGATTTTATTCAGGTAAGACTTATACACACGCAACTGGTCACAGTTGTGCATTCAGACAATGGAGAGCAGATAGTCATTGTAATTTAATACATGGCTACGCATTACAATTTGAGTTTACATTTGGTGGCTCTGAACTAGATGAGAGAAACTGGATAGTAGACTTTGGTGGCCTTAAGCCACTTAAAGAATGGTTAAAACACATGTTTGACCATACTTACTTGGTAGCCGAAGATGATCCTGAACTGGAGACATTTGTAGATTTAGCAAAGAAAGATTTGGTAGATTTGCGAGTAGTGTCTGCTACAGGATGTGAAAGGTTTGCCGAGATGGCATTTGACAAAGCAGATGAAATTGTTAAGGATATCAGCAACGGAAGATGCTGGGTACAAAGTGCCACTGTTAGAGAACATGCTCACAATAGTGCAACGTGTGAACTAGCAGACCATCAGAAAATACATTTTTCTGATTAACTAATATATGACGAAGAATGATGAAAGAAAAGTTTAGAATGGGGGCAATATAGATATCCTATTGCCCTTTAAATAAATGGTCAGCAAACAACTTAATTAAAAATTCTTTATTCCAAGCAAGATCAAAATTGTGTTTTGCTATTTGTCTTAATTCATCTATACTATGATCTTGTTTTAAAAACTCTATAATAGCAGTTGCCCTTTCCATTCCTTGCAAATGATCGTAATCAGATTGGCTAGGAAATTTAAATCCATAATCAGATAATTTCTTTTCAATATGTGGAGATCCGTAAACTAAACATGGTGTACCAAATAAAAATGCTTTAAAACATTTTTCTGTAATAAAGATGTCATACTCATCACACTTATTATCATTTGTTTCACATGCTATATTGAACATGTGAGCGCCTAAAAAATCTATGTTGGCACTAAAGGAACTATCAGAAAATTTATTATTAGTTAAATTATCAAAAGATTTAGGTAATTGTTCTCTATGGTCATTTAAAAACTTTTGTATATCTACATAAGACTCATCTGTAAGTAAAGGCCATTTTTTAAAATGTAAATTAGGAGACAAATAAAAGTGTCCATCTCCTATTGCTTGTAACTCTAATGCTTCTTTGGAAGGTTCGTTGCTAAAGTCAGGCACAAAACTCCAATCACATTCCTCTAATAATCCTTCTTTATACAAAGTAGATAGCATAAACAATCTGCCTTGCCTAGGTTTATGACAAGGAACAACTGCTAATTTTTTTGGTTCATATTTAAACTCAGGTTTTTGATATTGATTTCTAACCATATTGTATGTTATTAAACCAAACATAGGTCCTGTTTTATGTTCTTGTAATTCTCTAATATTATAATCTTCTTTATACTGATTAATCTTATCTGACATATGACTAAAAATAAAATTGCCTCCTTCCATAATTTCTACACACATAACTCTATAATTTTCTAGTAATGGTTTTGTGTATCTTTTTGGAAGTAGACTTAATGCATGATGGCCTATAGAGTAAATTGTGTCGTCAGGTTCTCTTGATAGCAATTCCTGTATAGGTATGCCTAATGTTCCATACTCTTTTCCTATTTCAATATTTAGAGGCAACATTGGATAAAAATAAGTTTTAAAATTATTATAAAACCAGGGAAAGTAGCACTTGTTATTTGATAAAAATATATCAACATAAGAGGGCATAGGCGAATATTTGTCGCCTTCATTTTTGTTAATTAGGAAATTAGGAATACTTAATTGTATTTTTTCTATCTTAAGCATGTATGTATTTATGTATAGTTTTAATAACCAAATAGTTATAAAGGCATATAAAAAATACGATAAATACTACTACTATGTGGTTTGGTCTACTTACATTATTTACAGCACTTGCCATAGCCGGTGTTGCCGCCTGGTTCAGTATCGCTGGACTAATGATTTTCTTTGGGGGCATGCCATTAAGTATAGCCATAATGGCAGGAACATTAGAAGTTGGTAAACTTTTAACAGCCAGTTGGCTTTATAGATATTGGAACGAAACTTCCATTGCTTTAAAAACATACTTGTCTAGTGCCGTAATTGTCTTGATGTTAATTACATCTGCAGGTATCTACGGTTATCTTGCAAAAGCATCATCTGACGTATCTAGTGACGGTGCAATAGCATTTGCAGAAGTAGAACGTATAGATGGACAAATAGCCAGAGAAGAAAACAAAATAGACATTCTGGAAGACAGAATAATTTCTGTTGGTGGTTCAGTTGATGTAAGCGAAAGTATTAAGCAACAAGAAACAATTAGAGATGGTGCCTGGGACAGAGTGCAAGGAGACATTGATTTTGCTAATAGTCAGATTGTAAGTTTAAGAGCAGAACTAACTGTATTAAATAATGCAGTAAACGAACTCAGGGACAAAGGTGTCGAGGTGGTTACACTTGATGAGGGAGGAGCATTTAGACAGGCAGAAACTGAGAAGATAGATTATGTAGCACAGGCAAATCAATTGTTTGAGCAACAGCAACCTCAACGAGTAAGAATACAAACAGACATAAAGACACAACAAGATAATATTGACAACTATAGAGCACAGGCACAAAAAACTATTGACGACGCCAACGCAGAAATAAACAGACTAAGAAATAACAGCCAGTCTGCTCAAGACGAAAACTTAATTAAAATAGATGAATTTAACAATCAGATAGATAACATATATGATGTTATTGCTGTATTAAAAGACGATAAGTTTTTAGCAGAAAGTAAAGTAAGAGACTTAGAACGTGAAATAGGTCCTATAAAATACGTTGCTGAATTACTATATGGAAGTTCAGAACAAGATGTAATGGACCAAGCAATCAGAATATTCATACTATTATTTGTATTTGTATTTGACCCTCTAGCAGTTATGCTTTTAATTGCGGCTAACCAAACACTATTGCGATATGGAATAAACTTAGAAAGTAATGGACCAGATAAACCTAAAGACCCAGACCCAGATCCAGAAGATTGGGATATGTTACCAGATCCTGAAGAACTAGAAGAATTTAAAAAAATGCAAAAAGAGAGTCCAAGTGCGGCTGAAGATGCCGCCAAGGCAATGGCCGAGAGTGCCTCTCAAAAAAAAAGAATAATAGACTTAGAATCGATCTTAAAAATAAAAGAAAAGGACTTAGAAGAGAAAGCGAAACAATTAGCAAAAAAGCCTAAACAGGTAGAAGTTATAAAAGAAGTGCCTGTAGAAGTTATTAAAGAAGTTGAAAAGGTAGTTGAAAAGGAGGTGCCTGTTCATGTCGAAGTCGAGAAGGTTGTTGAGAAGGAAAAAATTGTTGAGAAGCCTGTCGAGGTCGAGAAGATTGTCGAGGTCGAAAAGATTGTCGAAGTTGAAGGACCCGAGCGATTAGTTATTAGAACAGACAATACTAAAATAGATGAACTTAGTAAAACAAATAGTCGGCTTAAAAATAGGATACAGGATTTAGAAAAAGAGGTAAATAAAGAACCAGAGATAATAGAAAAGGAAGTTATTAAAGAAGTAATTAAAGAAGTAGAAAAAGAAGTACCTGTAGAAGTAGAAAAGCCTGCCTCAGGAGACTTAAAAGAAGCCGCCAGATTAATGGCACAAAGTGAATTTAACAAAGAAGATCTAACAGAAAAACAAATATACAATATGCTACAAAAAACATCGGAAGAAGATGTCAAAAAGAAGATAGGATTTTGGGCCATGCCATTACCTAAATCAGACACAGACAGTAAAGACACTAACAAACGATATATAGGTAAAAAATGACAGAAGACAATCAAGCCTTAAGTTGTAACTTTTGTGGTAAAAAAAGAGACGATGTAGAAAAACTTATAGCAGGTCCTGATGTCTATATATGTGACGAATGTATTAAAATAAGTTATGATATTGTTAAAAAAGAAGAAGATATAAACTTTGATCAGTTTGACTTAGATACAATCCCTAAACCTCAAGAAATAAAAGAACACTTAGACGAATATGTCATTGGACAAGACGATGCAAAAGAAATTTTAAGTGTAAGTGCCTATAATCATTATAAACGTATAAGCGATATGCTTAAAGATACTCCAGTAGATAAGTCAAATATTTTATTAATGGGACCTACAGGCACAGGTAAAACACTTTTAGTTCAAACATTAGCAAAAAAACTTAATGTTCCTTTTGCAATAGCAGATGCTACTACACTTACAGAAGCAGGTTATGTAGGAGAAGATGCAGAAAGTGTTTTAGAACGTTTAGTACACCTTGCTAATTTTGATATAGATTTAGCAGAAAGAGGAATTGTTTTTATAGACGAAATAGATAAAAAAGCAAGGCGTAGTGAATCTAATACAGGCACCAGAGATGTAAGTGGAGAAGGTGTACAACAGGCATTACTAAGATTAGTTGAGGGTACTACTGCTAAAGTAAGACTTAATTCAAACAAAAAGATTGTAGATGAATATACAGAATTTAATACCAAAAATGTTCTGTTTATTGTAGGCGGAGCATTTGTAGGTATAGAAAACATTATTGAAAAAAGATTAAAGAAAAAATCTAATATAGGTTTTGGTAGTACTATAATTACAGAACAAGACAGAGAAAAGGTATTACATCATGTTACTGAGGAGGATGTTGTAGATTATGGAATCATTCCAGAATTAGTTGGCAGATTACCAACTTATGCTGTATTAAATAAAATAACAAAAGATCAGTACAGAAAGATATTGACAGAAGTAAAGAACTCTGTTATACTACAGGTTAGTAGTTTAATGGAAATTGATGAAATTACATTAGAGTTTGCTGATCAATACTATGACGATGTTGCTCTTATGGCTGATAAGTCATCTACAGGAGCAAGATCTTTAAAGTCTATTGTAGAGAACAGTATAATGAATATTATGTACAGGATTAAAGATTTAAAAGACTTAGGTGTTAAAACTGTAAAATTTAATCATTACCCATCAACACATAGTAAGTATCCGGTCCTAGTTTTAGACGGTTCTGAAGAAGTTGATACTAATTATAAACTATATAGAAATATTAATGAAGCATAAAAATTTTAAACCAAGAAAAAATTGGAAACCAAAACAAAAACAGGAAAGAAACATTCCTAAACCTAATGGCAGAGAGATACCTGTAATAAATGGTAACGTCAATGTTGCAATAAGAAAACTTAAAAAAGTTTTGGAAAAAATGGATTTCCAGAAAGAACTATCAAAAAGAGAGTATTACGAAAAGCCGTCTGTTAAACGTAAAAGACAAAAAGATCAGGCAAAAAAGAGATGGAATAAAAAAGTAGATGGCATGATTGCATCAGGCGAATGGATGCCAACACCAGTTGTAGGGCAAAAGCATCTTAAAGGCAAAAGAGAAAAACGTAAAGAGTGGATGAAAAAGGAAAAAGTAAATCGTTTGAGAGGTAACAAATACAAATGAAAATAGCAGTTGTAAGTGGAGGATTTGATCCCCTACATTCAGGACACATAAATTTATTACAATCAGCCGCCTCATATGGAGATAAGTTAGTTGTGTTACTTAATAGTGATGAATGGCTTACAAGAAAGAAAGGCAGACCATTTATGCCGTTTGAGGAAAGAGCAGGAATAATAGAAAGATTAGACATGGTTGATCATGTATTTGGTGTTGATGACAAAGATGGTAGTGTAAATGAAGGATTAAAAAATGTTAAAAAAGCATTTGATGGTTCTGGATTTACAGAATTTGTCTTTTGTAATGGAGGTGATAGAGGAAAAGACAACATACCAGAGATGGAAGTAGACGGTTATACTTTTGAGTTTTCAGTTGGTGGAGACAATAAAGCAAATAGTAGCAGTTGGATATTAAAGGAATGGAAGTATCCAACAGAACGCAGAGTTTGGGGAGAGTTTAGTAATTTATTTGAAGATGGTGTTGTTAAAGTTAAGGAACTTGTTATAGAGCCAGGCAAAGGAATAAGTTATCAGAGGCATTTTAAACGTAGTGAAATATGGTTTGTAAGTAAAGGGGAGTGTGTTGTAAAACATGGTAGAGACACAAACAAGCCTGAAGAATATGATGTTGTAAACCTAAAAACGGACGAAGTTATACACATAAAAGTAGAAGATTGGCACCAAATAGTAAATACAAGTGACGAACCATGTCATATAGTAGAGATACAATATGGCGAAGAAACCACTGAAGATGATATAGAACGTCTTGAGTACTATGACGGAGAATAAATGGAGATGAGACAACTTAACACACCACGAGTTTGTGAAATCCTAAACGAAATTATAGAATTAGAAATGGCTGGAGTAGTTAGATATGCTCACAGTTCATTAATGGTAAGTGGACCAAACAGAATACCTATTGTTACCTTTTTACAAGAACAAGCAACAGAGAGTTTAGATCATGCCTTACAGGCAGGCGAATACATTACAGGAATGGACGGCCATCCTAGCCAAACTATTGCACATATTGAAGATGTCAACGACCATAGTGTATTACAAATACTTACAGAAAGTTTAGAGCATGAACAAAAGGCAGTTGTAAAATATAAAGAATTGTTAGAAGAAGTTGTTGATGCGAGTATTATGTTAGAAGAATATGCCAGGGGACAAATTGGCATGGAAGAACAACACGCATTAGAAATTAAAAAAATGCTAAAAGATTATAGTTAGATCACAAGATCTTGCAGTTTTTTACTTGACAATATCACTAGATATGCTAATATAAAATGTAAGGAATTATCCTTATAATACATTGGAAAAATATATGACACAGAAATTAATAGAAATAGCAAAAGACTTTGGGTATGGTGCAGTAATTACTGCTGGAATGGTTGCTGTAATGTATGCAGTAATTCAATTAATTACATTATTTGATTATACTAAAGAGCAAGGTTCAAACTTTATCCTTGCACTATGTTTTTTATTTGTAGTATATTCATTTGGCAGTTTAGTAAGATTTAATCTTAAAAAATAATTGACAAAACTTTAGAACCTGTTATAATAAATGTATGACTATGCATTTGGATAACAGGTTTTCTATGATAAACACTAGAAAACGCAAAGTTAAAATTACTAAGGCCAAAATGGCTGAGTTAGAGCTCAGATGGCGACAGCATAATAAAAAATGTAAGCAAAATAATATGCATCATATGAAATATGAAACATTAGATGATTACATAGATTATTGTTACGGCAAAATAAAAAGGCCTGATCCTAGAGAGTATTCTACTTTTAAAAAACGCAAAGCAGAAGTTAGTTGGCGAGCACAACAAGATAAAGATCATAGAGTAAAATATCCTAGTCTTATGGAACAAGCAGTTAAAGACGGTACATTTACTAAGATGGGCGGAGAAGGAATGCGTAGGAAAGAGCCTCTAAAGTACACAGGTGACTTAATAGAAGGCATAGCAACAATGCACAAAAGTAATGCAGTACCTGTAATGAAAGGAACTAATCAAGCAAAAGATATTGCTAAGATGAGAAGAGGATAATGCATAAAGAGTTTATAGAAGATCTTAAGCAAAGTAATTATCAAAATACTGCTGACTGGATACTTGTTGATGATCTAATAGAAGCAGAATACAAACAAGGGGCAGAAGCAGAAGCACCAGGAACTTATGTTTGGATATCAAACAACTCAGAAGTATTATACATAGGTGAATATGGTTATAGTGTTAAGTATCGTATGCATCAGCATTGGGCAAGTTGGCCGAGAACTACTAGAAGTAATCAGAAAGAAGACAGCATAAAAAAACAAAAAGGAGATATTATATTTCCGCATTTGAAAGAAAATAAATCTGTAAAAATTTATAGTAAACCTGCAACTATTGTTCATTTACAATGTCCACACCCATTAAGAGGACACCAAACAGATGTTCCAGACATGTTAAGAATAGACACAAAAAGTTACGAAGAGGCAAGTTTAATAGAAGCATTTACAAATTTATATGATACAAAACCAGTATTAAATGGTACAAAAGGAAGTAAAGGAACAATTATACAAGAGGGATATAACATAAATGTTTAAGTGGATAGGAGAAATATTAGATGAACTTACAGAAGGTATTTTGGGTTTGTTTATAGGGTTTTTTATATTTTTATTTAGTGTAACAGCACTTTTTGGAATAATTGCATTAATAGGAGTAATGTTTTAATGTTTGACAAAGTAATAGAAAATTTAGTATTATTAATTGTTTTTGGAGTTTTAATTGTAGGAACTTATGTAATGATTACTTCTAACTATGAAATAGATAAAATGTATTTTGATTCTCCTATAGTAGAAACTAATACAGACAAAATTGCATGACACAACAGGACCAAGACGAGTTAAGACAGTATTATGCTAGTAAAGGTATATTGGTACCTAACAATTACGAGTTTCCTGTATGTGATCATCCAATAGAAGAATGGTGTAGTAATTGCGACTACGATTATAAAACGTATGAAAAGATTCCGCATTTTAAAAAATATTCTTTCATACAATTTTTTGACGAATGATAGAATTAGCAAAGTTAGACAATAACGAATTAGTGTATGGTACTTACGAAGAGGTAGAAGCATACGCAGAAGAACAAAATACATGGGTACTAAGATATTTTGATCATGTAAATCCTTCCACAGTTTACGACAAGTTTAAATGGATAGGCAAAGGTCTTAGAGATCCATACTCTGTTTCGGTTCCTTATAGTTACGAAGAAGAAAAACCTAAAGGAACATTTAACACTCGTGGAGTAAATCAAGACAAATGGTAGAAGATAATTTTAAAAAACACGAGGCAATATGTGAACTATTAGATATAGACTTAACATGTCCTCATTGTAATGAAGTTTTAGTAAAATCAGATGAAAGAAAAAGACAAAATACCAGGAACTCTGCAAGGGCAGGCCTGGAAAAGAGCAATAGAGAATAAAAAACCTAATGCAGGAACTCCACATGACTGGGAGGATTTTGAAACTATGAATGATAAAAATAAAAAAGATACGTCTAGTAAAGGAAAGTGGCACGGTGGAAAAGGATCTATACAAAAAGACCATAACCATAACAAGTTTGCAGATAATTGGGATAAAATATTTGGAAAGAATAAGCAACTTTCTGAACGTGAAATAGTTTTAATGGACCCTTTGGCGGCAAGTCAAAGAAGTGATAAAAAGAAGAAGGATAAAAAAGAATGACTATATTAGAATGGGTAATAGGCATAGCATTACTTACAGGCTCATTTTTATTTGCTTATGTAAGTTCTGTAATTGTATATGAAAGAAAAACAGGCAAGCCATATAAAATGTTTTGGGAAAGTAAAGCACCTGGTAAATTTGATAAGCAAGGTGTAGTAAAGTATAACAAAGGCGATAATACATGACAGAGTTTACACAAGGTATATCAAATACTGTAAAGGGTTTAATAAAAACATCATTAGGCTTGGCAATCATTTATACATTAGGACATATTTGTATTGCTATGATTGTTGTTAGTGTAGTAACAGGCTCTAGTTTTTGGGAGTCAGGATTAGTGGCTTTAATTGAGCCTGCAATAAACGGTGTATGGTTTTATTCATTACACAAAATTTATACATTTTTAAAAGGAAAAAATTAATATGATTACAATACCAGATTTAATAGGTTTTACAGGAGTTGCATTACTAATTGTAACTTATGCATTACTACAATTAGAAAAGATAGACCCTAAAGGTTTTTGGTACAGTTTTAATAATTTACTGGTAGCAATACTTGTTACAGTAAGTTTAGTTTACACACCAAATCTTGCAAGTTTAGTTATAGAATTCTTTTGGTTTATAATTAGTTTGTTTGGAATTGTGATGTATTTTAAAAGAAAGAACATTGAAAATTAAAATTATAGACTGTCCTATAAATGACAGTTCTGACTATGATTACTTAATAGATAATGCCTTACATAATACATTAAGAGATCATTTTAAATTATCTGAACAAATAGGCGGAGATGTTAATTTTGTTAAGTCATATAATGACAAAGATCCTTTTTCATTAAGACTTGTTGTACATGCAGAGTTTAAAAATAAGGAAGATTATGCTTTGTACAAACTAAATTTTAGTTCTAAACCACTGAACAAACTTTGTGTAAAAGGTAGTAAAGACGGAATGGAGAGTTATTTTGAGCACAATTAATAAAGCAGACAAAAAACAAGCATTTAAAGAAGCATTTTTAGATACAATGTTAGCATTAAGTATGAACTTTCCATTAAACATATTACTAGTTTGGATAGCATTTACTTTAGAACTAGGTGTAATGGCAACGTCAATATTTTTAACAGCCGTGTTTACAACAGTTGCAATTATACGAAAATACTTTACAAGACTTTATTTTGAAAATAATTTACGCAAAAAGGCTCTTGACAAATAAACTGTTTTACGGCATAATATACATATGAATATTAATAATTACAAAACAGATGGTTTTAGTAAAGTATGTGATGTCATAGTTCATCCAGACAGAGATGACCAATGGTACTATCAAAATGTAGATTACAAATTTGTAGGCCCAGATCATAAAAGTTGGTTATACTTTATTGTAAAAGGAGATGTTATTGTAAAGTGTGGAGAGTCAGGCAATCCATTACTACTAGAAACTAAAGGCAAAAATCCAAGATGGAAAAAAGGAACATTTAGTAGGCTAGGCAGATATATAAATGGTTGCACTACGGATACAGTTATAAGAGAGGAACTGTATAATGATGTTAAAAAAGGCAAAGTAAGTATCTGGGCAAAGCGATTACCTGTTACAAGTGTTACAGTAAATGTAATGGGAGTAGAAAAAGTTGTTGAAAGATCAATACATAAAGATTTAGAAATGGTATATTTAGATCATTTTGTTACAGAATATGGACGTTTACCAGTGCTGAACAAGGGCAGAAAGTAAAAAAATTGTAAAAACTACTTGAAATTTGCCCATTTAACACTATATATTAATAAAGAAAGGATAAATAACTTTGCAATAAAGAATAAGAATGTAAGGGAAGAAGGATCGTAAGTGAAATCGACCTACTGCAAACTTAAACTAAATTGCCGTTAGGCGACATAATGGTCTAACACAAGGTTCAAGGATCGTAAGTGAAATGAACCGAATGGTTAAGATGCTGAGAAGCCAAAACGTAGGCAGGAACCTTGTTATGCAAGGACCTGACCAGGAAGAGTAAATCTTGAAAAGAGCTCGGGCCTTTAAATGTAGGTCTTGAAAAGAGCTCGGGTCTACTCATCCAAGATTAGAATGATGCTTAGGCATTATTTTTTGGGGCAACCAACAAAGGACTGGAGATGGTAACATCAAAGGAAACCAAGAAGTTTGCCAAGTGTAGTGAGGAGATACGGACACACACTAACAGAAACGACCTCACAATGCGAACTTTTTAATCGCCATAAGGGATATAAAAAGTTTTAGGAAATAGAATAACTTGCTTTAAAAGGAGATTATTATGAATAAGCAATTTCGTATCACTACTGATACACTATCCCCACTATTTAAAACCTCAATAGGATTTGACAATCTAGTCAATGAGTTCTTTAATGAACCTCAATTTGCTAATGCCACAGGCTATCCGCCTTATAACATTAGTAAAGGTAAAGATGATGTATATGAAATTACATTGGCAGTTGCTGGATTTAAAAAATCAGATATCGAAATAGAACTAGAAGATGGAACCTTAAAAATAACAGGTACATCTAATGTTTTAGATTCAGATGAGGTAGAGTACTTACACAAAGGTATTGCAGAAAGAAATTTCGTAAGGACTTTCAAACTTGCAGAATATGTGGAAGTAAAAAAAGCAAAACTAGATGATGGAATATTAAGAGTGCAACTCTTTAGAAATGTTCCTGACGCTCTTAAACCACAAAAGATTAAAATTGGCTAATCTGGTTTATAAATAAAAGCAATAGTGGAGGGGACACTAAAGTCCCCTCAACTTTAAAAAATGGCAAGCAAAAGCAAAAGTAATAAAAGGAAACAGATAGTATATATGATTCCAGAAGGTGAGACTAGAGATAGTCACACATATCATTATACGGCTGTTAAAACAAAAACTTTAGTACAGGAAAATAGAAAACTCAAAATGAGAAAATATAATCCAGTAAAACGCAAACATGAAATGTTTGTAGAGGCAAAACTACCTAAACATCAAAAGTAAATGGCAGAAACTCAATCAGATACAATTACAAGAACAGAAATAACCTACCCAAATAGGTATAATGTTGTGTTTATAAACGATGACTTTACTCCCATGGATTTTGTAGTACAACTTTTAGTTGAAGTTTTTAATAAAACTTTAGATGAAGCAAAAGATGTTACTCTACAAATACATGAAAAAGGTAAAGGAATTGCAGGGTCTTATAATTACGAACTTGCCGAACAAAAGAAGGCAGAAGCGGTTGCTATAAGCAGAAACAATGGACACCCATTAACTATTTTGGTAGAAAAAATTGAGTAATTACGAAGAGTTTAAACAAGGACAATATACACCAGGATTTGAAACACAGATAGAGTCTGACGACTTTGAGCCTGGACTTAATGAGGATATTATTAGGCGTCTTAGTGCTGTAAAACAGGAACCTGAATGGGTATTAGAATTTAGACTTAAGGCATGGGAGCATCTGCAAAAAATTAAAGAGCCAGAATGGGCAAACATTACATATAATAATATAGACTACCAAGCATTAAGTTATTACTCTGCACCTAAATTTAGAAATAAAGAAGATATACCTCAAGAAATATTAGACACATTTGAAAAGTTAGGCGTACCATTACACGAAAGAGATGCCTTACTAGGTATAGAAAAAGATAAGTCTAACCAAATCCCCACAGTAGCCATTGACGCAGTATTTGATAGTGTCAGTATTGCTACAACATTCCAAGAAGAACTTAAAAAACATGGCATCATTTTTTGCAGTATTAGTGAAGCAATTAATGAACATTCCGAACTCGTAAAAGAGTATTTAGGTAGTGTTATTCCTGCCAAGGATAACTACTTTGCTTGCCTAAATAGTGCCGTCTTTACTGACGGCACTTTCTGTTACATTCCTAAGGGAGTTAAATGCCCTATGGAACTTAACACATACTTCCGCATCAATGCTAGAAATACTGGTCAATTCGAAAGGACACTTATTATAGCAGATGCGGACAGTTATGTCAGTTACTTAGAAGGTTGTACAGCACCAGCATATGATGAGAATACATTACATGCCGCCGTTGTAGAACTTGTAACACATGACAGGGCAGAAATAAAATACTCTACAGTACAAAACTGGTATCCAGGAGATGAGAATGGAGTAGGCGGTGTTTTAAATTTTGTAACAAAAAGAGGATTATGTAAAGGTGAAAGCAGTAAAATTAGTTGGACACAGGTTGAGACAGGTAGTGCTGTTACTTGGAAATATCCCTCCTGCATATTACGAGGTGACAATAGTGTTGGCGAGTTCTATAGTGTGGCGGTAACCAAAGGTAAACAACAGGCAGATACAGGAACAAAAATGCTACATGTAGGGAAAAATACCAAAAGTACAATTATTAGTAAAGGTATTAGTTTTGGAGATAGTAGTAATACATACAGAGGTATGGTAAGGATAAACAAAAAGGCAAAAAATAGCAGAAACTATACACAATGTGATAGTTTAATGTTAGATAATAGTAAGGCATTGACATTACCAGTAGTCTTGCAGTATAATAACAGTAGTGTAGTAGAGCATGAAGCAAGTACAGGTAAGTTGTCTGAAGAAGCACTTTACTATTTACAGAGCAGAGGACTAGACGAAGAAAATGCAGTTAATTGTGTAGTAAACGGATTTTGTAAAGATGTTTTCCAAAAACTTCCACTAGAATTTGCCGCAGAGGCAAACAAACTATTGAGTGTAACTCTTGAAGGAGCAGTAGGCTAATGAATATAGAAGATAAAATTAAAGACATGATTAATGATAATAAAACACTTTTGTTTATGAAGGGTACACCTTATCAACCAAAGTGTGGATTTTCTGCTAAAACTGTTCAAGCATTAATAGAATGTGAAGCAGAGTTTTCTTATATTGACATTTTAGAAAATCCTGAAGTAAGAGCAACATTACCTAGTGTAAGTGATTGGCCCACATTCCCACAATTATTTCATAATGGAGAATTATTAGGTGGTTGTGATATAATAACTGAAATGCATAGCACAGGCGAATTAAAAACATGTTTAAAGTAGATATAAAAGACATAGGCGGTAAAGTAATAAAAGACACAGATGTTTACTTGCTTAAAGATAATGCTTTTGGAAAAAATTTAGTACTAAGCAGTACATTTTTAAGAGCAAACCAATCAACTACAGGCCATAATCATGAAGGTCAGGAAGAGGTTTACTTTTTTGTTGATGGGAAAGGAGAAATGGAAATAGATGATAATAGATTTCCTGTACAAGCAGGAGATGTAATTTGTATAGAAGATGGAGAGTTTCATAAAGTACACAATACAGGACATTTAGGTTTATACTTTGTATGTGTATTTGATGGAGGAAGGAATCACTAATGTTAGTAACACAGGAATTTACAATAAAAGTTCAGGACGAAATTATTTTAGATAATATTAATCTAGAGTTTGGTCCTGGAATACATATTGTAATGGGACCAAATGGTGTGGGTAAAAGTACATTTGCACATGCCCTTATGGGTAATCCTGTATATCAAACTGAAGGTGCCGCACAACTAAATGGCAAAGACTTATTAAGTATGGAAACTTTTGAGAGAGCAGAAGCAGGATTATTTTTAGGGTTCCAAACACCTACACCAATAGAAGGACTTAGTAACTTTCAACTAATAAATCAAGTATTAAATAAAGAAGAAGATTATTCACTGATAGAAAATTTAAATAAATTTAAAGAACTATCAAACAATTTTAATTTACCAGATAAATGGGACAAAAAACAATTAAATGTAGAAGCAAGTGGCGGTGAAAAGAAAAAAAATGAATTAATACAAATGGAGTTGTTAGATCCTGATGTTGTAGTTTTAGACGAACCAGATAGTGGATTAGATATTGATGCTATACAGACATTAATTACTTTTTTAAATGACTTCTCACAAAGACCTAATAAAACTATTATAATTATAAGTCATTATGCACAATTGATAAAAGCATTAAATGTGCAAAGTGTTGCTATTTTAGGTAAAAGTAAAGTTAAGCAAGGCGATATAGAATTAGCATATGATGTTTTAGATAATGGGTTTGGGGATTATGTCTAACGTTAATTACACAATAGATGATCTACACCACATGGTAAATTTAGGTGTTAGAGGCAATATGGTTTGTGATGAGATTTACAAACGATTGATGCCTGATGTTGTAGATAGATATTTTAATAATTTAATAGCAAAAGGCAATCCTATAGATAATAAATTTTATAAACATATGAAGATAAATGATGCAAAGAATCATATCAATATTGCATCTAACAGTATCAATAAAAATGAAGATTGGAAAGAAGATTATTTTGAAGATTGGGACATTATTATAGATGATGGCTTAATACAAAATAAAGGATATAATTATGTTTATGATACAAGAGGCTTGAGACTGTTAAGTAGTTTTAATAAGCATAGTAGGTTTCCTTTATATCAGCCTTACTTTAAACCCACAAACAGAATTAGTGATTATGGTATATTAAATAGCACAGGTCCTGTAGGATTTAAGGTACTTAATCAGAGAAACTTTGATGATTTAAAAGTATGCTACACAGACAAATATGCAGATAAAGATCTAACATGTGTATTTGTAATAGTTGATATAGGAAAGAACAGTAAAGTAAACTTAAAAGAACTATTTGAAAACAAGGACGGTTGCAAAATATATAACATACTTTATCTTGTTAGAGATGGTGCAACATTAAAGTTAAATAGACAGCATGATTACAATGGCAAAGAGCAGTCTATGAATATAATAGAAAGTAAATTTATTCAGTTTCCTGGTTCTAAACTGTCTTACGAAGTTTATGGAGAAGGGTCTAAGCATAATCAAGAAGTAATTGATTTAGAAATACATGATAATTGTAGCACATCTATTATAGGAACATTTAATTTATTTGATAAAAATGTAAACAATATGCATGTAAACGTACATCACAAAAAGCCTGGAAGTACTAGTATAGTAGATGTACGAACAATAGGAGACGATTTTTCCCATTCAAGTTTTTGCGGTAAAATTAATATAGATAAAATAGCAGAAGATACATTTGCACACTTAGAAAACAAAAACCTAATGGTTAGTGATTCGGCTGTAATGATCACTGAGCCACAACTAGACATAAACACTAAAGAAGTTGAGTGTAGTCATGGCTGTACTGTTAGTAACTTTAACAAAGACATGCTCTATTATTTACAGAGTAGAGGTGTTGATAATATAGCATCAGAGGAGTTGTTAAAAGAATGTTTTCTGAAGACATAAAGAAAGGTTTTCCAACACTTGTAAATGATCCTGGACTAGTTTATTTAGATAGTGCGGCTAGTACACAAACACATCAGTCTGTTTTAGACAGAATGGAAAAATATTATACAGAACAAAGATGTAATGTAAACAGAGGCGACTTTAAAATAAGCCAAGAAGTATCTGCAGATATGGAAAAAGCAAGAGAAAGTTTTGCTAATCTAATAAATGCAAAGCCAGAGCAGATAATGTTTACAGCAGGTGCAACAGAAGGACTTAATATGGTTGCAGACTGGTGTAAAGATGTTCCTGTAGTAATAATTACAGAAGCAGAGCATACAGCAAATATATTACCTTGGATAGCACAAGGCAGAACTGTTGACAACGGGAGACTAGTTGTATTACCAGTAAACGATAGAGGTAGTTTAAATTATGATGAGTGTGCAAAAATATTTGAAAAATGGCCTTATGCATTGTTAAGTATTTTAAGCCATAGTAATGTAACTGGTATAGGGAACGACATTAAAAAATTAACTAAAATGGCTCATGATTATGGCATAAGAGTTTGTGTTGATGCTTGTCAAACAGCAGGTACACATGAGTTCGATCCTTTTACAGTAGATTGGGCAGTATTTAGTGGACATAAAATGTATGGTCCTACAGGCGTAGGAGTACTTTATAGTAGACATCCTTTAGAAAGATATAGAACGGTCAGACAAGGAGGTGGATCTGTTGAACATTATGATTTTAATGGTAACATTAAATATTATGATGGACCAGCAAAACATGAAGTTGGTACACCTAACATAGCAGGTATATTAGGAATGGGTGTTGCCGCAGAATGGATAAACTTTTTAGGTTATGATAAAATGGCAGAGCATTTTACTGACATAGACTTAGCAATGAGCGACACAGATATATTTAATATTAAAGGACTTAATTTAATTTATCCTAGTTACAGACAGAATGGAAGATATGTTTACAGTTTTACATGTGATGGATTTCATCCTAGTGATGTTAGTGCCTTTTTAGGACAAGATAATATAGCAGTTAGAGTTGGAAAACTATGTGCTCATCCTATAGTAAATAAGGTAAGTAGAGGCAAAGGTGTTATAAGAGTAAGTCCTGGAATATATAATACAAAAGAAGATATACAAAAATTATCAGATTCATTATGCAAGATAATAAAGAAATTAGTTTAGCAGACTCTGTAAAGTCAAGTCTTAAAAGAGTTGTTGATCCAGAAATTGGTATTAATATAGTTGATCTTGGTTTAGTCTATGAAATAGATGTCAACCAGGAAAATGATGTACAAGTATTAATGACATTAACAGCACCTAATTGTCCATTTGGCGACATGATAATGATGGAAACAGAGTTTGCAGTTAGAAGTGTTAAAGATGTAAACTTAGTTAAAATAAATCTTACATTTGATCCTCCCTGGAATCCAGACCAGCATGTGTCAGACGAAGCCAAATATCAAATGGGTTTACTTTAATCTAAATAAATATAGTATTACCACAATAGGAGATAATAATGGCAATAGATTTGGTTGTACCAAACGTAACCTTTAATACAAGAAGGAAAATAGATGAGCAACCTGGACATGAATTTTACGACTTGACTTCTACAGAAATATTTGCAGACAAAAGAGTTGTAGTATTTGGTGTACCAGGAGCATTTACACCTACTTGTTCAAGTACACACTTACCTACATTTGAAACATATTATGATAATATTTGTGAATTAGGTATAGATGAAATATATTGTGTAAGTATAAATGACTGTTTTGTTATGAATGCTTGGTTCAGTAGTTTAGGTATAGAAAAAGTAAAAGCATTACCTGACGGAAATAGTGCATTTACAAGACCATTAGGATTTTTAGTAGATAAAACTAACTTTGGAATGGGTATGAGAAGTTGGCGATACTCCATGATAGTAACAAATGGTGTTGTTGAAAACTTATGGGTAGAGCCTGGATTAGCAGATAATTATGATGGTGATCCTTTTGAAGTTAGTGATGCTGACACTATTTTAGATTATTTACAAAAATTACAATCTTAATTTTACATATATATTAGATTCAGAAGTTTCTGTTTTAAAGAAATCGCCCACAGTTTCAAAACCAAATTTTGTATAGGCTGGCAGGGCGGTTTTTCTTGGAATGCTCCAAAGCATTTCACAACCTTCACTTACTGCTTGAGCCTTTGTCCAATTAAATAATATTTGACTTGCGCCTTTTAGTCTACACTCTGGACTAACCCAAATACCTCTACTTCTATATTGTGTATCAGATGTTTTATGACCTGAATTTACACCTACAATACTTCCTTTAATAATAAGTCCAAAGTAAGATGGTTCATAATTAAATATCTTCATGTTGTAAGGCTCAGGGTCTCCCTCAAAAGGCCATGTCATTGCACTATGTGACTCTATAGGACTTTGTCTGTTTTCCCACAGATGCTTTTGCCAAATAGAATTTATTTGTTCAAAAGATAACCGAATAACATTCATATCAATATTTATACAGTATAAATATAATAAACACATTTTTACAGGAACTTATGAGCCTACAAGACTTAGATCCTAGATGGGACAATCAAACATATAATTACGATCTTGCTAAACACAATTGGCCTGAGTATTGGTTAAATGTTGCTCGTGAAAAATTTCCACAAGTAGAGACTTTAGAAACTGTACACAAAGTCTTACAACCTAATGAAGTTAGCGAACTAGGAGCATACCTACAACAACGTACAGGCGATAAAGATTTTATAGAAAGAGTAGACGATTTTTACAGTGAAATTGTTCCTGAACTTATAGATCAAGACGAATGGATGTTGCAAAGATTCTTTACAATAAGAATGGTAATACCTAACCAAGCAAAAGTTGGAAGACTATTAGCATTTCATCAGGGAATATGGGTTGGAAACGGTCTTGGGTTAAGAACAATATGGACACCATTTACAAAATGCTATGGCAATAATAGTATGCAAATAATGGATTGGGATATATCAGATGATATAACTAAAGAATGTTATGATAAAAAATGGTCTTATGATGAATTACAACAAAAATGTGCAGAGCATTGTTGGCCAGTAACTTTAGATCCTGGACAATCACACCTATTTCAACAACATCATATACACGGAAACTTTAATAATGATACTGACATAACCAGATGGAGTATGGACGGCAGAGTGTTACCATTAGGAGGTCATTATCATAGAAAATTGCCTGGGGGATATTTTAGATTTATAGGCGAAAGAGATGATGTAAGAGATGTTGACACTGATAAAAAGTGGGTAAGTTATGCAGGTTGGAACAGTAAGTTTAGTAGTCCTATTCCTTTGCCTATGCAGAGAAATGTAATTAATAATTATTGCAATAAGCATGGCATAAAAATAAATGACTACCAATTCGAGAATGAATATGTAGATTGGTTTCCAGGATTGGAAAAATACATTTCAGGATACAATGTAGACGGCATAGTCTGTTGTAGTATATATTGTTTACCAGATGATCCTTTTAGAAGAAAACAAATACTAGATTTAGCAGTAGAAAATAAAGTAGAACTACACTTTGCAAATGAATTGTGTAGTGTTAGGAATCAACAAGACGTAGAACATATACAAAGAGTATTTAAATTTGTAAACGAAAACACAGCACCTAATATAACATTAGGGTATGTATGAAGTATCATGTAATTTATCAGCCAGGTGATGTAACCTACTACACCACTAATTTTACAAATGTACCTACTCCAATGCATTTATTGGATAGCGACTTCATGCTAAATCAACCAGGCACACAGGTTGTTACATGGCAATTAAATGATTTACCTTTAACAAAAAAGTTTATAGAAAGCCACAAGCAGACTTTAAATCATTATATAGATAATCCTGACAATCCATTTAATTATGCATTTGATGTGTATAGTAATCCGTTAGAGCAACCAATACTACAATCTAGACAGGTAATGAACGACATTATAAAAGAGTTTAATAGTTTAGATTGGGGATGGTTTAATATTGCAGATGATTTACTATTAGATCCAGATAATATAAACAATGCAAAAATAAAAGCATTAAACACATTACATGATTTATTTGAGGATAATCTTCCTATATTAATAGAAAAGAATAACGCAAAAGAGTTACCAGAAGATGTAGACTTTGATACTTGGTACAATAACTTCCAAACCATAAACATGATGGTACATTACAACGAAGTTCTTACACAATATGTTGGTGAAGATAATGAGCATTGTAGGAAACTATTAGCAGAAGCATTTCCCAAATACTTTACTTCTTTAAAAGTAAATTATCAACCAGGACTTGAGAACGATACAATATATGATATAAAATTAGAGCCTGAGGACTATGCAGACTTTACTTACTTAAAGCCTAAAGGCTGGTTAGAATTAGACTTTGGAACTGTAGGGAAAGACTTGTGGAGTTGTGCTTGGACAGATGATATAGAACTTATACAAAGGGGCAAATTATCGCAACAAACCTATAGACATCCTTGGGTAGCATATGGCTGGTTACATCATGAGGGTGATATACATCATCAAAATAATCTTAAGGACAAATATAATAAATGGTTAGAAGATAATAATGTAGGAGATTATATAGACTTGTCTGATCCGCAATATAGTCCAGGAAGGCACATATTAGGAGAATGTATAAGTCATGACATAAAAGATCCTAACGATTTTATAGAACAGATAATTAATAGTACTCCAAAAATATTAGCCACAGTATTAACAGATGATGAAAATAAAACTATTTTATAATAATGAACCCTATCAAAATATATTAACCAAGCAAGAGCATGGTGTAGATGTTTGGAACGATTTACCAAACAATATAAATGATAGTAGTTTTTATAAAATTTTAAACATATTAGGCATAGAATATGAATGGAGTAACGATCCTGACAATAGTATAGTTGTAGCAGATATAGGTAGTTTACAACATAATACACAACAATTTGAAGATACAATACAATTTGTTGCTAACAGATATAAAAAAGCAATAATATTTTCTAGTCAAGAACCGTGGCAAAAAGATGTTATAGATAGAATATTAGAATATTATCCTAATATATTTTTATCTGATACTCATATGCCATTAAAAGGAGATAAAATATATCATGAAAGATATATTCCTTTCCCATCATTTATTCCAAGCATAGTAAATATAGAGCAAAATATAATTGTTAAATGGCCTGATATAGATTACAAACAAAATATGTATTTGTTTAATTGTTTGATGTTTAACTGGAGACCTGACAAGCATCTACTTAGAACAATTTTAAAATATCTTAAAATGGAAGGCCCTCAACATTTTACAACATTTAGACTTCCAGATAAAGTAACACAAGATCATAAAAACAGATTACAAACTTTACTTCAAGACGCACCGAATCAAAAAATAATAGACATAGCATTAGATGGATTAGAAAACTTTACTAATCAAGAGCCACCAGAAAATATAGAAGTATTATTACAACCTTATAATAGAACTTTTGATGAGACTTTTAGGGTATGGCCTAAATACTTTATGGATACTTCTGTATTCAGTTTGGTGTGCGAAAGTTTTTCAGGAACACTAGATCAATCAGGACCTTACATATCAGAAAAAAGTTTATATCCTTTACTAAATGGACACCCAATGTTAGCATTTGCAGAACAAAATTTTCATTCTTATCTTACAGATTACGGCTTTGAATTACATAATGAAATTTTTGATTATACATTTGACAGTATAAAGTCCCCTAGTAATAGAGCATTACACTTGCTTAACCAATTTAAAAATACAGATTGGGGTATATTAGAGCAAGAAGTTAATCCATATAACAGTACGACCAGACAAATTTGCAGACACAATCAGTATTTGTTAAATAATAGGTCTAGTAAATTATGGAAAAAACTAGAACAAAATATGAAAACTAACTTACAAAGGTATTTAGATTTATGAAACAAGGAAAGTTATTTCCACACATGAGAGCACCAGATAATACTTATCTAATTGTTACAGCATTAGCAGGAGAATTACCTGATGCGGCTCCAGAGCAAATACTATTTACAGGTGTAGGAAAAATAAATGCTACACATGTTTTAACAAGGTATTTAGAAAGACATCCAGAAATAAAAACTGTAATCAACTATGGAACTTGTGGTGGAGCCTATAAAGTAACACCAGGAACATTAGTAAAAGCAACAACATTTGTACAAGGAGATATGGATTGTGGAGAAAAATTATCAGAAGGACCAGGTATTACTTTTGGTGATGACGAAGCAATATCAGGAATAATTAATTATAGTACAGATGGATTAATTTGTAGAACACAGGATCAGTTTATAGAAAATTTTGAAGCATTAGATTTATTTGAACATTTAATTGCAGGTAATAAATTTAATATTGTTGATATGGAAGCCTACGCATTAGCAAAAGTTTGTGCAATGATGGGTAAGGATTTTATTTGTTATAAATTTGTATCAGACTCTGCAGATGAAAATGCCGCAGATGATTGGCATAAAAACGTAGCAAAAGGAGAGAGTATGTTTTACGATGTCCTAAAAGAAAACCATGATTATAAATTTATACAATGAATAATATAAACGACATACAAAAGTATAATAATCTAGCAATGGAAATTATGGGAGAGCCTGAGTTTAGGCCAGGAGGATTTGTATTTAAACATATAAAAGAAAATAAGTCTGATCCTTTAGTATCTATTCAGAGTGCTGTAGATAGAATGAGCGAATTATATGATCTTGAAAGAGATGATATAGGAATAATTAGTAATATAATACTAGAACAGTTTAGGAATAGTTAAGTGTAACTGTTGCGGCACCTTGTGTACTTGTGCCTTGTGTTACAAATGCTTTAATTGTATTTGCACTATCTAATGTACCAGTATAAACAAAGTCAGGATTAACAACATAAGAACCTAATGATGTTAGGTCAACGTAATCGTTACTAAACAATCTATCAGGATCGCTATCATCACCTACTGTTATACCTGCACTTGCGGCATCAAATATTGTAGTTACTGTAATTGTAACGTCTGTTACTTTACTTCCTGAACTGACATCGCCCAATGTAACATTACCACTGTTAAATACAACATTAGACCTAAGTGTACCTGCATCAACAGTAGCACTATCTCTAGTACTAATTGCTGTAAGTTGACCTGTGTTAGAAGGATTGTTTACGTTTGAAATATAAACTGCATATTCTCCATCTCCTCCGTCAGTTACAACTAAAACATCTCCTGTTTTGATGTCACTGTCAGCATAAACGGCTGATAAGTCTGCTTTAAAGAATGTCTGGCTGGCACCTACGGCATCACCAATACCTAGTGTGCCAACATACTTAGCACCACTAACATATATAACATTACTTGTACCTGTACCTATATCTGTAGGCAAATTAGTACCAATAAAATGTAATGTTCCTGATTGATAGTCAAAGTACCATTGGTCATCATTACCTGAACCTGTTTCAAATAATTGTGTACCACTGCTTTGAGCATTTGATAGTCCAGTACCTGCGGCATAAACTTTTAACTGATATGTAGCACCAAATGATGGTGGTATCCAATTTGTTCCGCCTGTTTTCCATGTTCTATTATCTGATGCTGTACCGTCTTCAGTAGTCTCTAAAGCACCACTAATTGCGTCAGAATATACGTTTACAATACTGCTATTAGAAGCAGGAATTGTTCCTGGAATGTCTGATGAATTAGACCAAATACTTGCAGTTTTGATTATAGGATCTGATACAATGGCTTCGTTAGGTGCTTTTTTATTGGCATTGGTGTCAGTCTTCATTTTACTGAAGCCGACTTTCTTCCAAAGTAAATCTACCTTTTGACTATCTGATATTGCCATTATTCAATACTCAATGCTGTAAACGAGTCTCCGTCTGCTAATTTAACTCTAACCAATATATTGTTGCCTGTGGCATTTGTACCATTTTGGTCACCTAATGTTAGTGTAAATGTATCGTTACTGTAACTTGTGCCATCTATAATTCTATCACCTGATGTAAATGCACAACCGTCTGAACCATTACCACCTGCTCCTGTATTACTTCCTGGAGTACCAGCACCTGCATAAGTTTGACTTGCGTCTAACCAACCATTACTTCCTGATGTACTATCAATGTTTGTGCCTGGAGCGGCTATAAAGAAACCACTAACTGTTCCTGTTAATCTTACTGTAAAACTACTCATTGTGGTTCTACGGAATGCAAAAGTGAAGTATTGTGCTCCACTTCTGCCTGTGTTCAAGTCTGGACCTGCGGGTAAATAACCTGAACTTAAATTTGTATCAAAATGTTGGACAGTATCAAATCTGTTTATTGCTTCGCTTGTTCCTGCTACCGTTACAGCACCACTCCAAACATTTGCAGTATAATTATTTACTGCATTATTAAATGCTGGAGTATCTGAACTACTACCAAAGCCTGTTATTCTTACACCACCGTCATCATGTCCTGCACCTAAAGAGGCACTAACACTCATATTTGTTTCATCAAAACTAGGTGATGCTGTCCATACTTGTAATTTGGTACCATGGTCTGATGTATAACTGCTATAACCATTAACATTTTGTGCTCTAAACTTTATTGCTTCAACAGTTTTTACACTACTTGATGTAATATCCACTTCAACATTACCTAATGCATAACTACTACCTACACCAACGTTTGCTATAGGATTACCTGAATTTAGTAATGAAGAAGAGCCGTCTATTTGTGCATAAGTTCTTGATTCTTGCTGTACTGCTGATGCACTTGTGCCTTCTGCATTTGTACCACTAGCAATATCAAATATACTACTACTATCTAAGTATGCTTGTCCTGTTAAATTGTCTACAGTTGAACCTACCAATTTAACTTGAGGAGATCCACTGTTATAATATGGAATACCTGAAACATATCTATATGATCCTTGAGTTTGCTCTACTAAAGTAGCACTTCCAATATTAACTGTTGGTGCAGACGTAACATTGTCTTTAATAACATAAACATTATTTGTTGCACCTGTTGTACTATGACTAATTGCTAAACTATGGATTCCATGTGTTATACTGCTTATATCTTTTGTTATTCTGCCACTAAACACTTGATAAAAGTTTTTAGGATATGTTGTAGAACTTATTTGATCATATGCATCACCTTCTGCAGTAACTATAAGTGAAGTAAATGTTCCTGTTTCACTTGTTGATGTACTGAATGCTTTGGCACCATCTGCCGAACCATTTACTAAGGCACTTACTGTACCACTATCACTTCTGTAAGCATTTGTTATTAGGTTTGTAGTAACAGTATTATCTGTATCGTATCTTCTTGCTGTTGAACTGTTTAAACTACTGCCTACTGCTAAACTACCGCCTGTGTTATCTGCGGCACCGTGAGCCAATTTACTTGTATCTTGAGCACTTGAACTTAATGTTAAACTTTTACCTGATACACTTGTTGGTGCGGCTGGTACGTTTTCTAATGTGACTGCTATTGTTTCAGTATCACTTTGTGCGGAAATATCTGGTGTTCCTGTTGTAGTTAAAACAATATTGTAACTACCTGCACTTTCTCCATTGTAAGAGTGCGTAATATTTGAACTTAAATCACCTGCACCAGATGTAATATTATTATTGGTATCTCCATCTCCCCAAGCATAACTGTAATTATTACCATTTACTGAGGTATTTTGTACTGTAATTACTGCTCTGTCTGTACCACTTAAATCTGTACCATTGTATAATGTTTGATCACTATCATTACTGGACTTTAATGCTTTACTAACTGACGTTGCTGTCATGTTTGCTCTAACATCAGGTTCTAAATGTATTGTAAAGTTTGAACTTGTAAAAGGAGAGCCTGTATGCTGTGATATTACCTGTATATTACCTGTAAAATCTGCATTAGCACCACTACTTTGATCACTACCACTTAAAGCATAAGTGTGAGTAATACTTCCTCCAGTATCACCTGAAGCACCTGAACCAACATTTACGTCGTCTGTATTTCCATCACCCCAATTATATCTGTATATTATACCAAAGTCCGAATGACTTCCTACTGTATTTTCAGTATTGTTAGTAAAACTAACCACTCCACCACTAGTGCCTTCCTCATTAATCACATTAGTTGTATTTGCGGCAACCTCTGGCGTATGTGTATCATACACTTTTATAATTGCTGAAGTATTG